>Ga0307507_10003080_pt1 | contig 33280 bp, 8 predicted proteins | sample 7_EM_MG_FD_207223 | JGI IMG/M metagenome (GOLD analysis project Ga0307507, IMG submission 207223) | Populus trichocarpa ectomycorrhiza microbial communities from riparian zone in the Pacific Northwest, United States - 7_EM | ecosystem: Host-associated > Plants > Roots > Unclassified | place...
AAGGTTTTATTAGTAAGGAATAGTATATTATTGGTCTACAATCCTACAATTCTAAAGCCGTTGCTGTTTGTGTATAATAAATAGGGGTTATATATTAACTGGTTTATCTATAGCTTATTAAGGTGGTAACGGTGGTATATATTAAACTAATAGTTACCAGCTTCTAGGACACCGTATAGTAGTTTAATAATTTTTAGAATTAATCCGTTCTTTAGTTTAAGTTCTAGTAGTAGGCGTATAAAGAAGTCTCTATTTAGGTGGGTATTTAACACTATATAAGCTTATAAGATGTTATATAGGTATAAAGAAGCTAGTCTTCTTTTATTTCCTTATAGGGTTGCCATAAATACTAGAATGATTCTCTGGCTAACATGGTAAATAGTTAGTAATTATATTAAGACTAGATCTTTGCTATAGTTATTATAGGCTTATATAACTAGTCTAGACTTCTTAAAGGCCTTATCTGTTCTAGTGTTCTTAATTTTGTTAATAAATTAGGAGTTAAAGATTCTAACTCCTTCTAGGACGTTTGCTGTATTAATAAACTTAAAGATACCTTTCTTAAGTAAACCGTTTATCTCCTTGCGTTAGGACTCTGTAAATAATAGTAAGGTACACTTAAAGGCTATAGTATTAGGTTTTGTTAAGCTGTTGTTAATAAATATTAATATATCTGCAGTGTTTTGCGAGGACTTTATTAGTGATTATTATATCTGTTTTAATTTTTAGGGGGGTGTACTAGCTACTGATTCCTTAGTTAGTTTCTTAGTTAGTTCTTCTTCTGGTTCCTTATTAGGTTCTTCTAGTTTGGGTTATAGGTATAGCTTTACTACTATAGTCCTAAAATTAGTAGGTCTACTAAGAAGTTATACCTTATATATCTCTTTGTTAATTCTAAGTAACTTAAATAGGCTAGTCTATTTACCGCTCTATCTAGTATTACCTTTACACTATATAAGTACTTCTAAGTTAAGAGGGAGGTTGTGGATTATAGTAACAGATGGACTATTTTATTAGTTTAGTATATTATTAACTTGCTTCTTTACCCTAATCCTTACAATATCCTCTATTGCCTTCTTTATAGCTACTGCTTGCTATATAATAGAGGGTGCTAGTAGGTTAAGTTTGCTTATTTAAGGATAGACACTAAAGATAAGTAGTATTAGGACTAAGCTATTTAGGCCAGCTGTGTTATTGGCGGCTTTTACTACTATTTATAGAGCTAATTCCTTAGTTATTCCTAAGTCCTATAGCTCCTCTATAATTATCTAGTATGCTTAATATAGGATTAGATAAACTCTTTCTACTATTTTAATAGACTAGTAAGCTTCTACTGGGACGCTCTTAGTTAATATGGCCATTACTATAGCGTGCTGTTAAAACTCCTTGCTTATAAAGTTCTTCCTAGCATTATAGGTAATATAATTAGGTGGTCTAATATAGGTATTAATCCAGTAGAGTTATAGGGTATCCTAGGTATGTTTTATGAAGATATTATATAGCTATCTTACGGCTTAAAATCTGGTAGCTTTATTAATTATATAGAGGATAGGGCTTCCATTAATATATATAATATTAATAAAAATAGAATAGTTGAAGTTAGAATCTTGGTCTTTTTATAATATAAACTTAAATTATCTAGGGGATTTGCCGTATTTCTAGTAGTAGGAGTAGTACTTAGTAAGATAGTTAATAACTTACTTGTTAATATTGTTATGGCTAGAGTGTTTTAATACCTTATATAGCTTATCTGCTAATAGATGTCTAAAGCGGCGGTAGAGTTAGTAGAGTTTAGTGGTGGTTAGGTAGTAAGGGTTTTAGTTAAATAAATGGGTTATAAATAACTATAGTGACTCTTTCTATAGCAAGAAGGGGTGGCCAAATTAGTGAACTACTGGTACTGATTTTATTAGGATGACTAGGATGTTCTTAAGGTTATTATAATAGACCTCTAGTATATTTATATCTGCAAGGCATAGTAGAAAGGGTGTATTGGCCTTTATAATGTAAAACTCAATATTGCTAACTAGTGTATTAACTATAATGGAGCTAATAGAAGGGGTAAAGCTAATACTAAACTGGACATTAATAGCGCCGGCCTTTAAAGTATTAATAATGGTATTATAGGTCTTCCTGTATGCGAGGTATTATCTATAACCTACTGTTAATCTCTTTAAGGCTCTTATATTAATTATTACTTTATAGAACTTATTAGAAGTATATTAACTAGTAGCAATATAGGTAAATGGGTCTAAGTTATTGTGGCAAGTAGTTAGGTTAGTGCTGGTAATTATATAGATAAAGGACTAGTCTGCTAGGTTAGTTATGGTATTAATGGCTTTTTTATACCATATCGTTCTAAAAGAGGTAAGAAATAATTTAGTCTGTTCCTAAGTTAAAAATGCTAGTAGTAACTTAATATTAATTATAAGAGCTTTTATTGCGTCATTAATAGATTCTAAATTAAGTTTATTATTATAATCTGTTCCCTTATACTTAGTAATATATTGCTTAGCATGTTTGTTAAAGCGGTAGTTAAATCTATCCTTAAACTTCTTCTTTGATTTATTACATTCTTCTCTTAAGTATTTGGATAACTAGTAACCTTCCTTATAGTAGACAAAGCAGCGCTTCTTAGGTAGTGTATATTAGTTAGGTGGTCTATTATATAGTTAAGATAATGGCTAGGGGTACTACTTATGGTAATAGTGGTTAGTAAAGAAAGCTTAGGGGTTCTTATTATTTAACTTTTTAAAAGTTGTAATGAAAAATTATAGGTTATTAATTAAGCTAGTTAGGCTGTTAGAAGGTTTAAAGTAGGTATATTAATAAGCTAGTAACTCCTAGTAAGCATTAATAAGTTTGTTATAGAGGAACTTATTAGTGTATAAGTCTAGGTTAAAACTATGCTGGAGGTGTTTTAGTTCTTTAATAAGCAATTATAAACAGTTTAGGGTTAATTTTCTAGTATTCTCGCCTTTGCCTATTATAGACCTTAAGGTTGTCGAGTTTCATTGTCCTAGTATACCACGTCTATACTTAGGCCCCTTAAAGTAGTTGTATATAGTGTTACAGATTTGGTTAAGTAAAAGGGTTAGGGTAACGTTTTTAAGGTTAGTGTAGTAGTGGTTAAGTGCTAAGCCGTGTAGTATTGTAGGGTAGGCTTTAACCTTGGCTTTTTAGGGTATATTAGCTCTACTGCAAAGGTTATAGAAGATGGTGAGTTTAAAGTTAAAATTATCATCTTCTCCGCTGTACTTGTTGTCTTTTATATACATCTTTATAAGGTTTATTAACTCCCTGCCAAAGCCCTAACCTTAGTTCTATTTGGGTGGTCCTATTATTATTAGCGGATTAATATAAGGCTAATTTTAATGTGCCGACAAGGTAGGTTGTGTGGGTAGTATTATAGGTAGGGTGGGGTTTATAGGTGGTATTATAAGTAGGGTAGGATTAGTGGTTAGTAAAGTTAAGATTGGGGTTTTAATCGTGGATTATAAGGTTAGATTTTTAATAGTACTAGTAAAGTTATTCTTAAGAAGGTATTTGATTTGTCCTAAATTGAACTCTCCTTTGGTTGCTATATGTTCCCTAATTTTAAGCTTAGTCTATTTTATAGAATCTTTTTCTTATAAGGTGTTGAATAGTAATTTAGGGACTATAGTATTTCTATGCTTCCTTACCTATACGCTATTAGTCTATAGGAACGTTTAAAGCTTTTAGATGCTGTGTTGGTTATAATCCCTAAAGGTTTATAGTGTAAAGTTGTTAAAATCTTCCTTGTAGACCTCCTATAGTTTATTATCTTTAAAATTATAGGCTTTGTATTCTAGGATCTTAAACTTTATAAATTTATTAATATCCTCTGTAGTGGTTTTGTTGGATTATAGGTTAATGCCCTTACCCCATTTCTTCTATCCTATATTAACTTGTGCCCTAATATCTAATATGTTAATTCTTGTCTTGTAACCCTTGTCAAGTTTAATTTTAGGTTCTGGGCGCGTAGTAGACGCAAGCCAATTAAAATGCGTAATGGACGCAAGTGCTTAACTTTTGTTAAGTTTAAATGCGTAATAGACGCGAACTGAGGGCCTATTAGATAGGGGTTAACCTTTTAAATATATGTTAACTAATGCTCCTTAATATAATCTAGGTAGTATAAAATGCGTAATAGACGCGAACTGAGGGCCTATTGAAAGGGGTTGGTTCTTTAAATACCTAAGGGCTGTATATAAAGAGTTAAGGGCCTATTAGATAGGGGTTGACTTTTTTAAATATATATTAACTAATACTCCTTAGCAAACAAGATTGGTAAAGACCTGTAGTAGGGACTAATTAAGCTTGTCTCTCTTTATAGATAATACGTCTCCTAATCTATAATTACTAATTAGTGTTTGTATTACTTCCGGTAATACATATTACTATTATAATAGTTTTGGGTGGTAACTGGTTTTGATTAATGCTTATTGATTCTCCTATTCTATAGGTAGAATTTAGTGGATTTCCTGAGCTTGCTTAGCTTACGTAACTAACCCCTTTTAACTCGTGTTCGCAGGCAAGTTGCTGCAAATTGCCCTAGATTGCCGTTATGTAATGGCAATTTGCGGTTATATAACTGCAAAGACGTAACCTTGATTAGACAAGTATATTTAAATTGGCTAAAGCGTAATATAAATGCGGTTTTCTATTTATTACCCTTCTATATTTAGAGGCGGTTAAAAACGGCAATAATATTAAGCTTAGTATAGATTTTAGCTTAGCTAAGCCGCTTAAGAGTTTTATATATAAGCGGTACAGAATATTGGTTTTTAATTATAATAGCGTTAAGTCCTCTATAGTTAATATAGAATTAAATACCTTTTTTTAGCTTCTTAGTAAGAAGGATAGGGGCGGCTGCTAGGGATATACTAGGATAAATAAATCCTTTGTTAAGGTGCTTGTTAATATACTTTTTAATAACTAAAAGTTTATCTTTTAATATTAAGTAGGGTCTCTTATAGAGTAGCGTTTTTCCTTATTTAATATTAATAGTATAGTTATTAGGTTAATATTGGGAGAGTATATCTACGCCCTTTTATAAGTATATGTTAATAAAATTATAGTATTTCTTAGGGAGGAGCCTATAGAGTTCCTTATTAGTAAATCCTTTTTTAAGCTTTATAAATTTTTTAAAGTCTAAAGGTAAAAGTCCGTAGAGTTTTATAGAGGTATTATCTTTTATAAGGTTAACTATATCTATCCTATTACTATAAAGGACGTAGTTTTATTCTTTATTAAGCTTATATAGTTATAATTAGAAAGCTATAGTAACGGTTTAGTCTTTCCTATATACTATATAGTAGAAGGCTGTGGCACTTATATAGTAGTAGTTAGTTATAGGTAGGGTAATAAGGGGTTTCTTAGGTTAATATCCTAGGGAGGAAATAGAGGCGGCTAGGCTATGCCCTAGGCAAGTCTCTCTACAATATTTAGAGTTAAAGGTTACTTCTTTCTTTTTCCAGTTAATAGTGGGGTTATATTATTTAAGCTAGTTTATTCTAAGGATAATAGGGTAGTTGATAAGTGGTGTAATATAGGCCTAGATCTCTTTTTGGTGCCCATTTATATCTAGATAGAGTTATACTATATAGGTAATCTTCTATATAGTATAATTACTATTAGTAAGTTATAGGGCGCGGGCTTTAGTAAGGGGTAAGATAGGTAGGATATAAGTATCTATAAATTAGGTATTTATAAATTTATTAATAGCTCTGTAATTAATTATAGAATAGCTTTTATATTATTTTTTAGCAGTAGTTCCTATTATAGGTAAAACTATCTATTTCCGTCTATTTATCTTTATTAATGTTGGAATTACAGTGGGGGGGTTTTGGTTTTAATTGTTTTCTTTTCTCCCTCTCCTACTTCTATAGGTAGAATTTAATGGATCTCCTAAGCTTGCTTAGCTTATATAGTTAACCTAATTGGTTATAAGTAACTGTGTCTACTATATTATAGAACCTTATTTAGACACTGGTAATAACTAGGAAATAAAAGAGAGAATAAAAAGATACTAGTAAATAAGTCCGTAGTCTCTATCTCTCTCCCTTTACAAATTTGGTCTAAAACGCCTTTACTTTGGGGTTGTCGTGATAACTGGAATAGGGTTCTATATTAAGATAGAAGTTAAAAGCTCTAAACTTCGCTGTAAAGGTACCCCCTTAGTTGTCGTCATTATCCTTAGTATTGTTGTTACTGCCCTTAAAATCGGAGATATATTAACGTATTCTTCGGTCCCTTTTATCCTTTATATGGTTTGTAGGCTAATATCTAGATTTACTATATATAAAGCACTTTTTGCCCTTACTGCGGTATTAATGGTTAGGGGGGTAATATTGTTGGTTAAAGGAGTAGTATTATTGGTTAGTATAGAATAATTTAATCTCTAGTTCTTATTTACCGTACGTTACAATTAAGGATTTAATATCGCTAATAAGGCTGGTTTATAAGCTGATATATCTTAGCACGTAGTAAGGAGCTTATTATAGAATGTTGTATTATTTTAAAAGTCCTTTACTAACCCGCGTTATAGCTGCTATATCTTATTAATTAATACCTAAAATGCTTGGCCTATATTAAGTCCTTTTTAAGTAGTAACTTGTTTAAGTGTAATCGCATTCCACTTTAATAAGATATCGTGTTTGTATTTATTGCCTTTAAAGTATAATTTTAGGCCTATACATACGTTCTTAAGGTTAAGATCTTTAAGGTAGGTAAAGTAGTATTTAAGAGCAAGCCTATAGAGCATAGTTAGAATAGCAATAGTATACGCTTGCTTAGGGACGCCGGCTCAAAGGTAGTAGTTTTAGAAAATCTTAAACTTAAAATTAAAGTTGTCTTGTTTACTAGAGTACTTAACTTTATCCATATAGAGCTTAGTTAAGTTAGTAATCTCCCTTTTGAAGTTTCCTTATAGGGCGAGCTGGTCTATAGCTTAGGTAATTTATGCTAAAATTGGGGGGGTAGTTGCTAGGGTTGGCTGAATAATTTGAATGGGGGCAGTTGATAGTGATGGTAGAGCTAGGGTAGGGTCATTAGTAGGGTCGTTAGTAGGGCTGTTAGTAGGGCCGTTAGTAGGGTCGTTAGTAGGGTTGTTAGTAGGCCATTTTGAGGGAGTTGGTTTATAAATAGCTCCTAAGAGGCCATTTGCAATTAACTTCCTTACCTCCTTCCGTATATATACCCTATTTTTATAGAGGTAATCTCTAATCTCCTTTAATTGATCCTTGCCAAGGTTATTAAGTATATCCCTTATAAATGACTTAAAATCGTCAATAAAGTTCTCCTATAAGTCGAATCCCTTCCATCCCTTCTCCTTATATATTAATAAACGCTAATTAATAAATGCCTTAACTTCCTTAATATCGGTTACGGTCGCGTTAATTCCAGTCTTCTATTTTTTAGTATCTATTATAGAGGTAGCCATCTTTTTAGTTCCGTAGTTAATTTAATTTAATAGTGTTTGTATTACTTCCGGTAATACGTATTGCTATTGTAATAGTTTTGGGTAGTAACTGGTTTTAATTAATACTTAATTGATTTTCCTATTCTATAGGTGGAATTTGGTGGATTTTCTGAGCTCGCTTAGCTTATATAACTAACCCCTTTTAACTCGCGTTTGTAGGCAAGTTGCCGCAAATTGCCCTAGATTGCTGTTACGTAATGGTAATTTGCGGTTATATAACTGCAAAGACGCAACCTTAATTAGACACTAGGAGTATTTAGTTTTTAATAGTGCTTAAGCACGCCATTTGCCAAATTGCACTACTTTCTACCTGTTGAATTGCACTACTTTCTACCTATTAAATTCCACTACTTTCCACCTATTAAATTCCACCAAATTCTGCTAAATGGCTGAAGTAACTAATTACGATTTTCTATCCCTGGGATGGAAAATCGCTATTGGCTCGCTTGCTGCTAGCGCCTTAGTAATTAGCCTTACATTTTTACACTCTCTATTTCTACTTTTATGTCTTCTCCTCTCTCTACCCATTTGGTGACCTATAGCTTAATTATATTTATATTAATTAGGTTCTTTAACGCCTGGCAAGGCTTTAATTTAGTTATAGCGTTAGCAGTGTTACTGTTTCCGTTAATCCACTTAATCTCTACTATTTCTCTTCTTTTGTATAATTGTTATAAACATATTAGGTTAACCATAAGTTGTTTCTCTTGTGTTATTCTAAGCTTAACTAAGTAATTGTATAGGGATTTTAAATCAGTATAAAGGATAACTAGTAGTTGTTTAAGTTATAGGATCTTCTTAATGGTTGCTTTAATTACAGCTCTGGTGTTAAATCCGTGGGCTATTTTATATAATTTAGATGCTAAGACACTTTGTATAACCCGCTTATATTTAATAGATAACTAGTGGAGGATATTGGCCTTATTATCTTTGTCTATAGGTGTAATAATAAAGCTAATTTGGGATAAGAGGTCCTGGTTGTTCGCAAAAGATAAGTCTATAAAGATTATTAATTTAAGGGAGTCTTTATTGGTATTAAGTTATATAAAGCGGAGCCCTCTTAAGGGGTTATTAATCTGCCACTATAGCTGCTTATTAAGCTGCTTCGCGTACTCCTCCTTTAGATTAATAACTTGTGCTATAAATAAAAGATTAAAGACAGCTTCTAGTTGGCAGACTGTGGCGATATAGGCTCCTCTTGCTCTCTAAGCAACATACTGGTCCTTTAGTATAACTGTCTTATAGACTTCCCCTCTGGAGCTAGTTAGGTCTATAGCCTTTATAGTAACTAACTTTAGGTTCTAGCATTAGTGTTCCTAGGTAAAAGCTATTAAATCTTTTTCTTGCTTAATATAGCCTCTATTAAACTTAATTAGGGTATTTAACATAAGCTTCTCTCTCTCTTTTACTAGGAACTTTGCCTTCTAAATTCTGGCTTCTTTAGCCTCTATAAAGGTTTTATTAGTAAGGAATAGTATATTATTGGTCTACAATCCTACAATTCTAAAGCCGTTGCTGTTTGTGTATAATAAATAGGGGTTATATATTAACTGGTTTATCTATAGCTTATTAAGGTGGTGACGGTAGTATATATTAAATTAATGGTTACTAGCTTCCGGGACACTGTATAGTGGTTTAATAACTCTTAGAATTAATCTATTTTTTAGTTTAAGTTCTAGTAGCAGGCGTATAAAGAAGTCTCTATTTAGGTGGGTACTAGACTATATATAAGCTTATAAGATGTTATATAGGTATAAAGAAGTTAGTCTTCTTTTATTTCCTTATAGGGTTGCTATAAGTGCTAGGATGATTTTCTAGCTGATATGTTAAATCGTTAGTAATTATATTAAGACCAGATCTTTGCTATAGTTGTTATAGGCTTATATAACTAGTCTAGACTTCTTAAAGGCCTTATCTATTCTAGCGTTCTTAATCTTGTTAATAAATTAGGAGTTAAAGATTCTAACTCCTTTTGGGATGTCTGCTGTATTAATAAACTTAAAAACACCTTTCTTAAGTAAACCGTTTATCTCCTTGCGTTAAGACTCTGTAAATAACAGTAAGGTATACTTAAAGGTTGTAGTATTAGGTTTTATTAGGCTGTTGTTGATGAATATTAATACATCTGCGATGTTTTATTGGGACTTTATTAGCAATTATTATGTCCGTTTTAATCTTTGGGGAGGTACACTAGTTGCCAGTTTCTTAGTTAGTTTCTTAGTTAGTTCCTTAGTTGGTTCCTTAGTTAGTTCCTTATTAGGTTTTTCTAGTTTGGGTTATAGGTATAGCTTTACTACTATAGTTCTAAAATTAGTAGGTCCGCTAGGGAGCTATACTTTATATATTTCTCCATTAATTCTAAGCAACTTAAATAGGCTAGTCTATCTACTGCTCTGTCTAGTATTACCTTTACGCTATATAAGTACTTCTAAGTTAAGGGGGAGGTTGTGGATTATAGTAACAGATGGACTATTTTGTTGGTTTAGTGCATTATTAACTTGCTTTTTTGCCCTAATCCTTACAATCTCCTCTATTGCCTTCTTTATAGCTGCCGCTTACTGTATAATAGAGGGTGCTAGTAGGTTAAGTTTGCTTATTTAAGGGTAGGCACTAAAGATAAGTAGTGTTGGGACTAAGCCGTCTAGGCTAGCTGTGTTATTAGCGGCTTTTACTGCTATTTATAGAGCTAGTTCCTTAGCTATTCCTAAGTCCTATAGCTCCTCTATAATTATCTGGTATACTTAGCGTAGTATTAGATAAGCTCTTTCTACTATTTTAATAGACTAGTAAGCTTCTACTAGGACGCTCTTAGTTAATATAGCCATTGCTATAGCATGCTGTTAAAACTCCTTGCTTATAAAGTTTTTTCCAGCATTATAGGTAATATAGTTAGGTGGTCTAATATAGGTATTAATCTAGCAGAGTTATAGGGTATCCTAGGTATATTTTGCGGAGATGTTATATAGCCATCTTACGGCTTAAAATCTAGTAGCTTTATTAATTATATAGAGGATAGGGCTTCCATTAATATATATGATATTAATAAAAATAGAATAGTAAAAGTTAGAATCTTAGTCTTCTTATAATATAAACTTAAACTATCTAGGGGATTTGCCGTGTTTTTGGTAGTAGGAGTAGTACTTAATAAAATAGTTAATAACCTGCTTGTTAATGTTATTATAGCTAGAGCGTTCTAATACCTTATATAGCTTATCTGCCAATAGATGTCTAAAGTAGCAGTAGAGTTAGTATAGTTTAGTAGTGGTTAGATAGCAAGGGTTTTGGTTAAATAAATGGGTTATAAATAACTATAGTGACTCTTCCTATAGCAAGAAGGGGTGGCTAAATTAGCAAACTATTGGTACTAATTTTATTAGGGTGACTAGGATATTCTTAAGGTTATTATAATAGACCTTTAGTATGTCTATATCTGTAAGGCATAGTAGAAAGGGTGTGTTAGCCTTTATAATATAAAACTTAATATCGCTAACTGGTATATTAACTATAACAGAGTTAATAAAAGGGGTAGAGCTAATGCTAAACTAGACATTAATAGTGTTGGCCTTTAAGGTATTAATAACGGTATTATAGGTCTTCCTGTATGCGAGGTATTATTTATAACCTACTATTAATTTTTTTAAGGCTCCTATATTAATTATTACTCTATAGAACTTATTAGAGGTATATTAGCTAGTAGTAACATAGGTAAATAGGTCTAAGTTATTGTGGTAAGTAGTTAGGTTAGTGCTGGTAATTATATAGGTAAAGGATTAGTCCGCTAAGTTGGTTATAGTATTAATAGCTTCTTTATGCTGTATTATTCTAAAAGAGATAAGGAATAGTTTAGTTTATTCCTAAGTTGGAGATAGTAATAGTAACTTAATATTAATTATAAGAGCTTCTATTGCGTTATTAATAGATTCTAAGTTAAGTTTATTATCGTGGTCTGTTCCCTTATACTTAGTGATATATTACTTAGCGTGCCTATTAAAGCGGCAGTTAAGTCTATTCTTAAACTTCTTCCTTAATTCGTTGCGTTCTTCTCTTAAGTGTTTAGATAACTAGCAACCTTTCTTATAGCAGACAAAGCAGCGCTTCTTTAGTAATGTATATTGGTTGGATAAGAATAATTGTATTCTATAGGGTAATTAAGGGTATTGTCTATAGTAGCGGCAGTTAGTAAAGAAGGCTTAGGGGTTCTTACTGTTTAACTTTTTAAATGTTATAATAGATAATTGTAAGTTATTAATTAGGCCAGTTAAGCTGTTGGAAGGTTTAAAGTAGGTATATTAATACGCTAGTAACTCCTAGTAGGCGTTAATAAGCTTATTATAAAGAAACTTATTTATGCGTAAATCTAGGTTAAGACCATGCTGGAGGTGTCTTAGTTCTTTAATAAGCAACTATAGGCAATCTAGGGTTAATTTACCGGTGTTCTCGCCCTTACTTATTACAGAATATAAGGTTATTAAGTTCCACTGCCCTAGTATACCGCGTCTGTACTTGGGTCCCTCAAAGTAGTAATATATTATGTTACAGATTTGGTTAAATAAAAGGGTCATAGTGACGTTTTTGAGGTTAGTGTAGTAATAGTTAAGTGCTAAGCCGTATAGCATTATAGGGTAGGCTTTAACCTTGGCTTCTTAGGGTATATTAGCTCTATTATAGAGGTTATAGAAGATAGTAAGTTTAAAGTTAAAGTTGTTATCTTCTCTACTATACTTATTGTCTTCCATGTATATCTTTGCGAGGTTTATTAACTCCTTACTAAAACCCTGGCTTAATAAGGCGGGTTATATTAATAAGGTGGGTTGTACTAATAAGGTAGATTATATAGGCGAGGTAGGTTATAGGGTTAGTGAGGTTAAGGTTAAGGTTTTAATAGTAGTTTATAAGATTAGGTTTTTGGTAGTACTAGTACTAGTACTAGCACTGGCGAAGTTGTTCTTAAGAAGGTAGTTAATTCGTCCTAAATTGAACTTCCCTCTAGTTGCTATATACTCCCTAATCTTAAGCTTAGTCCATTCTATAGGATCTTTTTATTATAAGGTGTTAAGAAGGGCTTCTGGCATTGTGGTATTTCTATACTTCTTAACCCATACACTGTGAACTTAGAGAAATTATTAAAGGTTATAAACAGTAATCTAGTTATAGTCTCTAAAGGTCTGTGCTATAAAGGTACTAAAGTCTTTGCGGTAGGTTTCCCATAAGTTATTGTCCTTAAGCTTATATGCTTTGTACTTAAGGAGCTTAAACTCTATAAATTCTTTAATCTCCTTCTTATTAACGTTGTTAGATTATATATTAATTCCCTTACTCTATCTGTCTTGTCCTTTGTTAACTTGTGCCCTAATGTCGAATATATTGATTTTTGTGGCTCTTATTAAGGTTCTGGGTAAAAAAATACATAATGGACGCGAACTAAGGGTCTCTTATCTTGTTGAGTTCTAAACGCATAGTAGACGCAAACTAATTAAAATACGTAATGGACGCGAACTAAGGGCCTATACTGGATAGGGGTTGGTTCTTTAAATACCTGGGGACTATATATAAAGAATTAAGGGCCTCTTTTGCGAGATAGCGTTGGTTCTTTAGGTATACGTTAACTAATACTCCTTGGCAAGTAATTTAGTGGTAAGTATGCATAATAGACGCGAATTAAAGGCCTATACTAAATAGGGGTTAACTCTTTAAATACCTAAGGACTATATATAAAGAATTAAAGGCCTCTCTTATAGATGGGGTTGGTTCTTTAGATATATATCAACTAATACTCCTTAGCAAACGTTTTTAATAGGTTGCCTCTAGTTAAAAAGGGACTGTTTAAGTTTGCCTCTCTTTATAGATAATACGTCTCCTAATCTATAATCACTAATTAGTGTTTATATTACTTCTGGTGATACGTATTACTATTGTAATAGTTTTGGGTAGTAACTGGTTTTGATTAATACTTGATTAATTTTCCTATTCTATAGGTAGAATTTGGTGGATTTCCTAAGCTCGCTTAGCTTATGTAACCAACCCCTTTTGACTCGCGTTCGCAGGCAAGTTGCTGCAAATTGCCCTAGATTGCTATCACGTGATGGCAATTTGCGGTTATATAACTGCAAAGACGCAACCTTAATTAGACAGATAGTTAGACTAGAAGTGTGGAAATAACTATAAACCAATTGTTCTAAAGGCGTGATGGACATAGGTTAGAAGCGCGAGTAACCTTATAAACTAGCCTTTGGGCTTAGTAAGTAATACCTTAATTCTTAGCCTTTAATAAGAGGTCTAGAGAATCAGATAGTGCCTCTCTTTGTTATACCTTACTAATCTACGCGGCATTAATTAGTGTTGAAATCATAGTGGGGGGGTTTTAGTTTTAATTGTTTTCTTTTCTCCCTCTCCTACTTCTATAGGTGGAATTTAATGGATCTCCTAAGCTTGCTTAGCTTATATAGTCAACCCAATTGGTTATAAGTAACTGTGTCTACTATATTACAGAACTTTATTTAGATAATTAAATTATCTATTAAGTAGGCCAATATATAGATCCTTTTTTTATAACCTAGATATTGCAGTTATAATAATCCAGATATATAGGGGTCTGGTATAAATTATTAACATATATAACCCTAGGGTTGAAGGGGTCCCACAAACAGAGAATATTATATTGGTAATAAGCCTACTAGAAATCGAAGGTACGGAGTCTATCCTATTAGGAGATATAAACCTCTACTACCCGCGGTAGGGGGGTATCTATATTGCTGCTAAATAATAGGTAGAGTGCCTACTAAGAGCCATAGATATCTGGGGCCTTAAACTGGCTACCCCCCTAGGAGTAATTATATGGCAACAAGGCATCGCCAAAAGTATAATTGACCTTACATTTATGGATAAAGGCCTATACTAGAGACTTAAAAGGTGCAACCCTAAAGAAGAATAGGCACTCGCTTTAGACTATATCCCTATCTAGATACAGCTAGACCTAGATATTAAGGCGCAACTAAATAGTAAAAGATATGCAACAAGGAAGCTTAAGATAGACAGCTTTCTTAATACAGTTAAACAACAACTTTAAGACCTAGAAGAAATTCACCTAGTACTAAACGAGCGAGGCTTATTAGCCACCCCTAAGGAAATTGACTAAAGACTAGAAAGGATCTAGGTAGCAATTAAAAATGGGCTAGAAAAGTACTGCCTAGTCTTAAAACCGGGCCCCTATACGCGACATGTATAGTCTATATAATGCGCGGTTCTTATTGCTAGCTAATAATAAGCAAGAAGGAAATATATAAGCAGCTATAACCCTAAATATAAGAGATAATATAAAGACACAAGAAACCAGTTAAAGAATACCCTAAAAAAAGAAGTAAGGAATAACTGGAGACGGTTTATAAATAAGCATACTTCTAACCTAAGCCTACCCTATAATAAGGGCCTTTAGGCTATAGTAAAATAGGTAAAGAAAAAGGTAGGGCGCCTAGCAGAAGACCTATACCTACTACCCCTATAAAGAGTAGGGGAATTATAGGCTACTAATAACAATAATAAGAAGGTAAAGATCCTTATAAAAAGGTTCGTCCCCCAACTAGCTCTAGTAGACCTTAGTAACATTATAGGTATAATACCAGTAACTCACCTATGGGTTAATAGCGACATAATAATAGAGGAAATAGCCAGAACTATTAGCCGCCTTTTAAATAATATAGTATTAGGACTAGATAGGATACTAAATAAGGCCTTAAAGACCTGTGGACCACTTATAGCACCTTAGCTTGCAGATATAGCTAAAGCATACTTTGCTATAAGCTACTACCTATAACTTGGAAGATCTATAATAACGGTTGTCCTATAAAAAGAAGGTAAAGTAGACTACTTAATCCTAGAAAGCTACCGCCCTATTGTCTTAGAAAATACCCTTAGCAAGATCTTAGAAAGGGTAATAGCGGACTATATAGTAGACATGGCTAAAAAACACGCCCTCTTACTACAAAGTTAAATAAGGGTAAGAAAGAACCGCTTAATACTATTAGCACTTACGTTACTTGCCGCCATTATTAAATCTACATAGGCGATGCAAAGGGACTTTGTAGTATTAATGCTTAGCCTAGATATTAGTGGTGCCTATAATAATATACCCTACAAGCGCCTCCTATATATTTTTAGGGTAAAGGGCTTTCTAGAATGGATTATATAATTTATTTAAGGGTTTATAGGCTAGAAAGAAATATTGCTAGTCTTTAACAGATACTAGAGCCCCCCTATTGCAGTTGTAACAGGAATACTATAAGAATTACCCCTCTTGCCTATACTCTTTCTTTTCTTTATAAGCAACCTACTTAAGTTCTTTAAGGAAGGGGCGACCTAGGGGATAGGCTTTGTTAATAATATAAACCTAGTTATATACGGGCTAATAGCCGCAGAGAACTGTAGAATACTAGAGAAAGCTTATAGTATCTATATAGAATAGGCAAGATGATATAGAGTTTAATTCTCACCAGAGAAATACTAGCTAATCCATTTTATAAGAAAACGCAACTAACCTATAGATTTTTAGCATATAATCTATATTTAAGGCTTTAGGGGCCAACTAGTTTAACGCCTAAGGGTTTTAGGAGTATGGGTAGACAGTAAGCTCTGGTAGAGCGTATATGCGTTATAGGCGGCCCGTAAGGGCTAGGCGCAGTATATTATAATATCTAGAATCGTTAATTCTATATAGGGTCTATGCTTTAAAGGTCACGCCTACTATATATAGCAGTTGTCTGGCTAACCATAACATATAGATCTAGCATTTAGGCCATAGGAGAAACTAAAAAAGGCCCCCTTAAGTTACTCCTTAAACTACTCTAAAAGGTCTAAACAGCCTACCTCTAGAGTATAATAGGCGGATATAAGTAAACGGCTATAGCACTGCTTAAGAAGGAAGCTAATATCCCCCCCTTATAATTATATATTAAAGCCGCTGCAATATAAAGGGTGTAAAAGAAGCGTAACTCTACTATTATAAAGTATATTAAGTCACACCTAAACAAACTATGAAGGGACCCTAGGGTGCCCTATAGGAGAGCTAACTAATAACCCCAAAGTAGGGAAGATATATTAGAGAAATAGGTAGAAAAAGTAGAAGAAGAATAGTACTGTGTTAGGGCCTAGGCCTATATAAAGGAGGAAGGGAGACGCGTAAGAGACTAATAAAGATAATAGCAAGAGAGAGAAAAAAGCTAAAGTAGAGCATAAAAGAGTATTAGGAAACCATCTACCGTAATATAATACTGGTTAGACTAACACTAAAGAGGTATATGGAAGTTAAAGGTATAGAGGCTGTCTTAGGCAAGAGAAATCTAGGCCGTAGTATAGTTAACTCTATAGGGGGTAAATACCTAAGGGCTTTGAGAAGGCCTAATAAAAGCAGAAAATATAATGGCAACACTCCTAAGAATAGAAATAATAGGATTAAAAGATTAGCTCTACTAGGTAGGTATCCTAGTAAGTAGCCTAAAATGCAAATATAGCTGGCCAAGACAGACACCAAAACACGTAATACTATTATGCCCCCTACGCACCAACTAAGAAGTAATGCTCTTAGTAGCTAGCACAGAGAACTATAATATACTACTCTTAATATAAAAAGGTCTTAAGGCAGTTACCTAGTAGTTTATTAGCTAAAATGTACTAGACCAGTTCCGGGTTGTAGAGGAAATAATAATAGAAGGTAAAGGGGCGAGCACTAGGCGCCCTCTAATAACTCTATAGTAGTAAAGTCAAGTTTATAATACTAGCGTATCCGTAGGCTTGTTACAGCAGTAGTGGTTCCTAAGGAGGTTAAAAAGTAAGGTAGTAGAGCACTATAGGTGACTTGTAGGCGCCTTATAGGCGCTATTAGGCAAGTCCTAAAAGGCAGGGAGATAGATCACAGGGTTTTCTTATATATATAAGGAGTAGTCCGCGTGGGCCCAATAGGGATCCAAATTAGACGTTAAGCAATGAATTATTATTATTATTATATAGATCCTTTTATCCTTAGAATGTCCTAACCCGCAACTTAGGGCTAGGACTTAGCGTTTTACGCTTCTATATCTAACTCTACCGCTATTACTACGTCTTTATCTTATATAGTAGCGGTATATAGCAATATATTTAGTGTTTAGGGTATTAGGTTAGGTATTAGGCGGTAGCTACTAAACCTAGCTATTAGGTAGTTTAGGTTATTATAATAATAGCCTTTTTAATAGTATTTATAGCAGCATCCTAGTTTCTAGAATAGCTTACGCTCTCTATTTAGGAGTTTTTGCGGAAAGGTTAGTATAGAGAGGTTAATATTAGCTCTAGTGGTATTTAAGGTAATAGGCGTTAGTAGCTTAGTATATATAGGTTTAGTGGGCCTAGGGGGCTTCTATAGGGAGGTCTTTAGGTAAGGGTTAGTAGTAGTAATCTAATTTAGTTATTGTTTAATCTTCTATAAGGCTGCTACTATATTATAAACATTTAGGGGGGTATCTACGTCGCTGATAAACAATAGGCAGAGTGTTTACTAAGAGCTACAGACATCTGGGGCCTTAAACTGGCCACCCCCCTAGGAGTAATTATATGGTAATAAGGTACTACCAGAAGTACAATTGACCTTATATTTATGGACGAAGGCCTATACTAAAGACTTAAAAGGTATAACCCTAAAGAAGAATAGGCACTTGCCTTAGACTATATCCCTATTTAAATACAGCTAGATTTAGATATTAAAGCGCAACTAAATAGTAAAAGATACGCAATAAGGAAGCTTAAGATAGACAGTTTCCTTAATATAGTTAAATAATAACTTTAAGACCTAGAAGAAATCTACTCGGTACTAAACAAGCGAGGCTTATTAGCTACCCCTAAGGAGATTAACTATAAACTAGAAAGGATCTAGGCAGTAATTAAAAATGGGCTAAAAGAGTACTGCCTGGTCTTATAACTAGGCCCCTATGCGCAATATATATAGTCCGTATAGTACGCGGTTTTTATTACCAGCTAATAATAAGCAAAAAGGAAATATATAAGTAGCTATAACCCTAAAGACAAGAGACAATATAAAGATATAAGAAACTAGTTAAAGAATACCCTAAAAAAAGAAGTAAGGAATAACTAGAGATGGTTTATAAATAAGTATACTTTTAACCTAAGCCTCCCCCATAATAAGGGCCTTTGGGCCATAGTAAAATAGGTAAAGAAAAAGGTAGGGCGCCTAGTAGAAGATTTATACCTACTGCCCCTATAAAGAGCAGGGGAATTATAGGCTACTAATAATAATAATAAGAAGGCAAAAATCCTTATAGAAAGGTTCTTCTCCTAACTGGTCCTAGTTGACCTTAGTAATATTAGAGGCGAAATACCGGTAACTTGCCTATAGGTTAACAGCGATATAACAATAGAGGAAGTGGCCAGAACTATTAGCCGCCTTCTAAATAATACGGCACTAAGACTAGATAGGATTCTAAATAAGGCCTTAAAGACCTGTGGACCACTTATAGCACCTTAGCTTATAGACGTAGCTAGAGCATACTTTGCTATAGGCTACTACCCATAACTTGGTAGAGCTATAATAACGGTTGTTTTTTAAAAAGAAGGTAAAGCAGATTATTTAACCCCAGGAAGCTACTGCCCTATTGCCTTAGAAAACACCCTTAGTAAGATCTTAGAAAGGGTAATAGCGGACCATATAGCAGATATGGCTAAGGAACACGCCCTACTACCATAAAGCTAAATAGGGGTAAGAAAGAACCGCTTAACACTATTAGTACTTACGCTACTTACTGCCACCATTAAATCTGCATGGGTAATGCGAAGAGACTTTATAGTATTAATGCTTAGCCTAGATATTAGCGGTACCTACAATAATATACCCTATAAGCGCCTCCTATATATCCTTAGGATAAAGGGCTTCCTAGAATAGATTATATAATTTGTTTAAGGGTTTATAGGCTAGAAAGAAATATTACTAGTCTTTAGCGGATACTAAAGCCCCCCTATTATAGTAGCAACAGGAATACTATAAGGATTACCCCTCTTATCTATACTCTTTCTTTTCTTTATAAGCAACCTATTTAACTTCTTTAAGGAAGGGGCAACCTAGGGGATAGGCTTTGTTAATAATATAAACCTAATTATATACGGGCTAATAGCTGTAGAGAACTATAGAACACTAGAGAAAGCTTATAATACCTATATAGAATAGGCAAGACGATATAATATTTAATTCTTACTAGAGAAATACCAGCTAATCTATTTTATAAGAAAACACAACTAATTTATAGATCTTTAGCATATAATTTATATCTAAGGCTTTAGGGGTTAACTAGTTTAGGGCCTAAGGGTATTAGGAGTATAGATAGATAGCAAGCTCTAGTGGAGCGTATATATAGTATAAGCAGCCTGTAAGGGCTAAGTATAGTATATTATACTGTCTAGGATTGTTAATTCTATATAGGGCCTATACTTTTAGAGGTCACGCCTACTATACATAGCAGTTGTCTAGCCAACTATAACGTATGGATTTAGTGTTTGGGCCATTAGAGAAACTAAGAAAGGCCCCCCTAAATTACTCCTTAAACTACTCCAAAAGGTCTAAATAGCCTGCCTCTAGAGTATAATAGGCGGGTATAAGTAAACGTCTATAGCACTGCTTAAAAAGGAAGCTAATATTCCCCCCCTATAACTATATATTAAAGCTGCGGCAATGTAAAGGGCGTAAAATAAACGCAACTCTAATGTTATAAAGTATATTAAAACACGCCTAAATAATCTATAGAGGGACCTTAGGGTGCCCTATAGGAGAATAAACTAACAACCCTAAAGTAGGGAAGATATATTAGAGAAATAGGTAAAGAAAGCAGAAGAAGAATAGTGCTATGTTAGGGCCTAGGCCTATATAGAGGAGGAAGGGAGATGCGTAAGGGGCTAGTAAAGATAATAGTAAGAGAGAGAAATGAGCTAAAGTAGAGTATAAAAGAACGCTAGGAAACTATCTACTACAATATAATACTAGTTAGACTAACGCTGGAGAGGTATATAGGAGTTAAAGGTATAGAGGCTAACCTAGGCAAGAGGAACCTAAGCTATAGTATAGTTAACACTATAGGGGGTAAATATCTAAGGGCTCTAAAAAGGCCTAATAAAGGCAGAAAATATAATGGTAATACTTTTAAGAATAGGAATAATAGGACTAAAAGACTGGCTTTACTAGGTATGCGTCCTAATAGGTAACCTAAGATGCGAATATAGCTAGCTAAGATAGATACTAAAATATGTAATACTGTTATGCCCCTAACGCACTAATTAAAAAGTAATGCTCTTAGTAGCTAGTATAGAGAACTATAATATACTACTCTTAATATAAAAAGGTCTTAAGGTGGTTACCCAGTGGCTTATTAGCTAAAATGTACTAGACCAGTTTTGGGTTATAAAGGAAATAGTAATAGAAGGTAAAGGGGCGAGCAATAGGCGCCCCCTAATAACTCTATAGTAGTAGAGTAAAGTTTATAATACTAGCGCGTCCGTAGGCTTATTACGGCAGCAGTGGTTCCTAAGGAGGTTAAAAAGTAAGGTAGTAGAGCACTATAGGCGACTTATAGGCGCCTTGTAGGCGCTAGTAGGCGAGTCCCAAAAGGTGGGGAGATAGATTACGGGGTTTTCTTATATAGAGTTTTCTCCCTATATATATATAAGGAGTAGTCTACATGGGCCCAATAGGGATCCAAATCGGACATTAAGTAATGAATTATTATTATATTATAAACATTATTATAGTTATAGCTGGCAGCTACATAACTAAAGCAATAAGTAATTTTTTTAAGGAGATTTTTCTAGTTTTTAGTATTGTCTTAGGTAAGGGCTCTAGTATATTTCTAGAATTTAATATAGAATTTATTGAATAATTCGGTAGGGCTTATCTTTAGGGCGTGTAGTTTAGCTTAGTTAGTAGCCAGTAGGTTATAGTCTTAGTATATTAGGTTAAGATTATTAAGGACTTTTTAGTAGGACTACTACTTCTAGGGGCTATTAGTCTCCTATTAGGTAAAGAGTCTTATTAAACGGATAATTAGGTATAAGAACTCTATCTATTAAAGAGGGCTCTAGAGCCTCTATATATATACCAAATAGGTAACAAATAGGTTGCAAATAGAATGACGACTACGTCGTTATTCTGTAATGGAAATAAGTATTTAGATATTTAATAAGACATTTAATGAGACATATAAGGTAAGGAGCGGGGTATTGAGATATAGGGTTCTAGGCTTGAAGCCAGTATTAAGATGGTGGTAATGAAATCCAATCTAGTTTAATATACCCCCCTAGCTGTACAGAGCCTTCTGGGCTGCTATAAAGTACCTACAATATTATAATAGCAATTTAGTGTTAAGTCAAAGAAATCCTTTATATAGTTACCTTGCCTAAATATTATCTAAATTAAATTAAATTAGATCCTTAATGTTAATAAGGTTTAATTATTAAACAAATATCTTATGCTTTTAACGAGGCAGAGCCTTTGTTAAGCCGTCTACTATTATATCTGCAGTAGGGACCTATTTAATATTAATCCTTCCTTTATAAACTTCCTGGCGAAGCTAGTGGTGATGGATATCAATATATTAGAGCTTAGTGTTGAGCTTAGCGTCGCTTTTGGTGAGGAGTCGTATTATCTACATATTATCGTAGTAGATTACTTGCTTCTTATAGGTGTCAAATCCAACTTCTTTAAAGAATCGCTGCCACTAAATTAACTTGGTAGCTGCATGTGATAAAGCTAGGAGCTCTGCCTCTATGCTTAATTTTATTACTAATTTTTGCTTGGTCAACCGCCAGTTAATTAGTCCTCTAAATAAGGTGAATAGGTAGCCTTCTGTGCTTTTCCTACTAACTGGATTATCTCTAAAAGATACGTTGCTTACCCTTACAAAGATTTGGTTTATAAGGTTCTCCTTTAAGTACTTAATTGTAAGGGTTTTTTATTAATAGAGGTAGGCAGCTGCTCTTATAGCAGCTGCGTTATAAATTGGTAATGGATTTTGTAAGAACTCTAATAGATTGCTTATGGTTCTCGCCATATCTGGACAAGTAATACTTGCTATATATTATATAGATCCAACTTTCCTTTAATAGAGATAGATGTCCTACTTAGAGGCTTATTCTAGATTAGGGTTAAGTTCCTTAAGGCCCATTGGTGTGTATATTTTGTGATAATCCTTTACCTTAAAGCTAGCTGCAATTTTGTTAATATAGGAGTCCTAGCTAAGCCAAAGCTTCCTATTTTCTCAGTTATATATTATTTAAATCCCTAAGAACCAGATAAGGTTACTTAGGTCTTTTATTTTATACCTTTTTATAAGGTGCTTCTTAAATGTTTTAAGCTTAGATAGGTCTTTCTTTTTATAGGTAACTGTAATACTATTAACATAGAAGAAGACTATTAGCTAATCGTTGTGATATAGGCAAGGCTCCTCCGCCACTGGCTTTAAGCCTTCCTTTTTTAGTGTTGTAGTTAAGTCGCTATGCTATAGTAGAGGTAATTATCGCAATCTGTAGAGCGCTCGTTAAAGTAGTAGGTACTTGCCCTTAATTAGAAATCTATCTGGACACTTAATATACATAACCTTATTAATCTCGCTATTTGTAAATATATTAATGGCGTCGCCCTGCTAGCAGTCTAGGTTGAATATTGTAATAATAGCCATTAAGGCTCTGAACAATCTTGCTGCCAGAGTTACGGCATATGTGTCCTTATAAACTGACTCTTATAAATCACCTCTTATATAAAGACAAGCCTTAAACCTTGTTAGATATTTATTAATATTAGTCTTGTAGGTAAATACCCAGATAATAGGCACGGTTTTAATCTGGATCGTCTTGTTAATAATATAGAACGTTCCTCAATTTTAAAGGTCTTTATATTCCTTTTTGGCAGTAGCTATAAATTCTTCCTTATATTAATATCTTTAAAGCTCCTTCTAATTCCTAGGCGGTGGTAGGAGCTAATTATGGTATAGCTTCTTGTGAAATGTAAGCCCTATATTAAAGGCTAATCTTTAAGCTGGAAGGCTTTAGTCGTTGGTAATATTAGTAAGGAAACCTATATAGACCTTTAATCGTCCTTTAAGTCTCTTTCCTTTAACCATATTTTACTCTCCTATATTACTATTAATCTTCTTCTTTGGCTTAGCTTTATTAGTCAAAACTATAATATAGTGCGGCTTCTTTACCAAGGTATTTAAGGACGGTAGTGGAGGCTCCAGTAAGTTAGGTTCTGGCGTCTTATCTAGGGTAGGAAGCCCTAGAGCTAAGTTGTCTTTAGAGCTTAAATCTTGTTACTTACTACTCTTAGTATTAGGCTCCTCTTAATTTCCACTAGAATTCATCTGTTATCTTCCTTTAGTTTTATCTTAAATCTCATTGCTTTTATTAGACAACAATTCCAATTTATTTTAGAGATTCTCTATTTAACGGACATTGATAATTTCTAATATTTAGTTAGTTTTTACTTAGAGTACATTTGCTAGATCTGGCTGTAAGTTATTATAGAGCAACTGCTTATTAAACTTTATATCTCTTATTCTGATGACTTTCTTCTGACTTAGAATGTAGATTTAGAAGATATTCGTCAAATTATACCCTACTAGATATTCTATATAGGCCCTTAGCGCAAGCTTATTTAGGTGTGGAATATTATATTTAAGAGGATAGGACCTATAGCTATAGGCTTATAGGTGTCCTATATTGGGTTTTAGTAATGTTATACCCATTACTAACTAGACTTTCTTAAATGGTGTTTACCACCCAAGTCTTTTACTAGGCGTCCAATTAAGTAAATAGGCAGCTGCTTTGTAGGCTTTTAGTATTAGCTCTTCTAGTAGATAAGCCTTAATTCTTATGCACCGAGCCTTCTATATAATTACCCCCCCAGATTATTCCGCTGGACCGTTCTATAATTAAGTATTAGGTGCTAATCTTTTAAGAGTAATTTCTTATTTAGCTGTCCAATCCTTAAACTTATCTTTAAGAGACGTCTCTCTATTTATGCGGATTATAGCTACCTTAAAGCCGTATTATTGTTTAATAACATTATAGTACGTAATAACTCTTTAGGTAAGGGACAACTTCTTTGCCATTGTGTCTACCTTATTTATCCGCGTTATGTCATTAAGGAAGTGTACCGCGTACTTATTACTATTAAATGCAACTATTCTAGGTATTAAATTAAGGTGGATTCTATAGAAAGGAACTGTTAACGGAGTTAGTGTTTTTCTAGATATTACTTTATAAGCTTTGCTTACTCCATACAATTTACATTCTACTATTATTAGGCCCTTTAGAATCGCGCCCGTTACTAACTAAGGTAGTTGCTTAATTACATCTTTTCCTGTATAGCCCAATTACTAGTGCTATATAAGACCTTCTGCCTAATTCAGCAGAGGCTTTAATAAATGCTTTACTGGCTTTAATTGAGTCGCAAAGAAGGCCTCTAGTAAGTCTCCCTTTGGCTTATTGTATTTAATGGTTTTCTAACTATAGTGGTAACTATAGCGGGCATATGTCTCATTGTCGCCATAGAAGAGAATATTCTCTTTATTGTTCTAATAGACGCCTTTATTATTAAGCTTTTGGAGGTATACTAGGTTAGTATAGAAGCCTAGTATAAAGGCTGCTCCTAAGAGCTATATCTGTCTCTTCCCTTTTAGGTAGTTAATTGTAACTATAGCTGTGCTATAGCCTACGATTTCTTCTATATGCGAGCCTATATAGATTTGGTCTAAGATAGGCTTAATATTGCTAACAAATCTAGCTTAATCGTTAATAACATATATATTAGTTCCTAGGTTAAGAATAACACTGTTACAAAGCTTATAATTAGAAGCTATATTATAGGCTCCTACTTAATAAACTATAAAGCCTCCGTTGGGCTCTTTAGAGCTCTGCTAGTTGCTATCCTTTAGCTATTTATTAACTTAATTGTCCTTTTTAATTTGCTTAATACAAGCCTTAATTTCTAGCATTATATTAGCAATCTTCTTATCCACCTTCTTCTAAATTTTATTACTTGGTTTAAACTATAATAGGCAAGGAATTAACTCTATAATATACTAGCATTTGTTAAAGTAGTAACGCTTTCCGCATAGGCACTCTAGTAGCGGTTACCTTTCCTTCTTTTGCTCATCTGCTAACAATTTAGGCTTTAATTTAGGCTTTAAATTTGGTGACTTGCTTAACTTGTCCTTAAAGGTGGCTGCAAAGGATCCTTATAGGGTTTTGCCCTTTTAGGCGAGCTCTATACAACAGTAATTTTGGTAGATTTTAACTAGTTTAAAGAGGCTAGGAAACTTCTCCTTCTTCTACTTTATCCTTTTAAGCTAGTTCTTCCAAAATTTGGACTAGTTTGGTGTGATTAAATCAACTACGTACATAAAGTCTCTTACCAATTAGTTACTATTTACCTTAGGTAGATCTAGCTCTTTGCACTTAGTGTATACCTTCTCCTACTCCTCTAACTAGACCTTAAAGTTCTAGTTCTAAGGCGCTTTCTTAAGCTTTATATACTAGGTAGCTACTTAAAGCTTTCTAGCGTTGTTAGTTAGAGCAATTCTCTGCTTTAGTAACACCAAGATATTATAGGTGGTGACGCATTTGAATATATAGATGAGGTAGGTACGTAAGATTGAGCTTTAGATATGGCTGCGCAATATATTAAGAGCTAACAGCTGTTTTCTATATAGCTTTATATTGTCCCTATAGTTGGCTTTAAGCATACTAAGCTCTTCCTTCTCCTCCTTATCTAGTTCTACAAGCTTCGTCTTCCCCCAGCTATTAGTATCCTTAGGTAAGGCTTAAACAGGTTCTATAAGCTTTAGCAGTTTAGTCTTAGGTATTAATAGGTTAACATACTCCTAGAGACAATTGTTATTTGCTTTTAACTTAATAACCTTAATCTATTTATCCCAATCGTTTAGGCTTGCAAGGATAATAGATAATATAATAACAGGTCTGGTTTCTTATTAAGAGTTCATTATTATAGTTGTCTATAATTAAGATAATAATTAATTGGAATAAAGGCTTTAGAATCAAAGATAATGCAGTAGTTAGCTTAGGCTTATAACTGTCGAACGGACAATTAGGTATAAGAACTCTGTCTATTAAAGAGGGCTCTAGAGCCTCTATATATACACCAGATAGGTGACAAATAGGTTGCAAATAGAATAACGACTACGTCGTTATTCTGTAATGGAAACAAGCATTTAGACATTTAATAAGACATTCAATAAGACATACAAGGTAAGGAGTGGGGTATTAAGATATAGGGTTCTAGGCTTGAAGCCAGTATTAAGATGGTAGTAATAAAATCCAATCCAGTTTAACAGGTCTATTAAATAGTATACCCTTTATTCGCCTGATAATATAGCTAATCTTAATATCTTTTATAGGGAAAGGGTAGGCGCTCTAAGTTAGTTTCTTGCAGATTTATATCTTTTAGTAGCTATATTCCTTACGGTCTTCCTAAAAGATTAGGGGATTAGGGTAATATACATTAAACCTTATAATGGTAGCTTAGGTTTAATTATTATAGCTTCTATTATTGCTGCTCTAGTAGGGGTTCTTATTAGGTAAAGCTACTTAGCGCTAACCGTTTATTAAGTATTAAGTAGATAAGATTGCCGGGGTATAAAGACTTAAGTAGCGTTATATATAGTAGAGAGGTGTCTAGCGTTATTATAAATATACTTATTAAGCTAAGATTATAGGTGTTTAATTATGCCTTCTTTTTTAGTAACTATAGCAATAAGTATAATCTTAGCCTTCTTTAACTATTAGACGTTATGTTTAGATACATAAAGGTTATCTTTAGTTTTTTAATATATGTTATCGGCGAGCGCCTTATAAGCTTATAGGTCTTAGATAATATCGCGATCTTAGGCAGTATATATCTTAGCTTATATAAGCTTTAGGTGGTAGTATTTATTAGGTTCTTATGTTACTATTTATATAAATATCTTAGTGTCTTATATTTTAATTTTAATAGGTAGTAGCCCTTCTACTTGCTTATCTGTAGTTATATAGTTAATAAAAAATAAGATATTATTAGTGTCTATCTCCTTAGGGGTTAAGGCTAGGGCTAATAAATTAAATTCTCCTAGAATTAATTGGCGTTATAGGTTAAGTATAGGTATTAGATTATTCTTTAGGTTTAATTTAATAGCTAGTAAGGAATATTATCTTACTATTATAGGTTTCTTAGAAGTATAAAGTAAGGTAATTTATAGATACGCTATTTCTGGCAGCGCCTACAGTATTATAGAGACGTAGAATAACAACCAGTCTGCCGTAGGGCAGACGACCTCCTCTACTACAACCAGTCTGCCGCAGAGTAGACAACCTCCTCCTTAACCAGTCTGCCGCGACCCTCTTCCCCCCAGTAGAAAGTCAAAGTAGAAAGTCGTTTTATTACCGGTGCCAAGCCGGGCTTTTATTGGCCAGATCAGCGGAACTAAATTAGATTGCTAGCCTAATACGATTACTGGCGCAAGGATTAAGAACACAAAGCATTAAGATCCTTATTAAATATTTTTATAAAATTAAGTATATAACCATCACGAACATATTATTTAGCCCCCTACTTGCGGGGGGTTAGGGGGCAATAAATCAGGCGTTCTTATGAATTATAAATAAAGTTAATAGGTAGTGGTAGTATAAAGTTATTAATTTATGAAGTTTTAATAGAGCCAGATCACAAAATGCGCGCGTCCCCTTGCCCAATCGTTCCTCACCAATACTACTACCAAAAGCTATACTCCTAAGCTCCAATCAAGCTCCAACGCGTCGTGCGTCCGGGCGCTTACTCTGTAACCGTCCTCACAATATTTCTTGCCCTTAACCCACTTGGCTTTAGGTGATTTTATTATTTTTTGGGGTAAGCCAGTTAAGTCACGCTCGCAACGCTTTTTAGTCTTACCACCTATACGCTCTATATTAAGCTTTGGCTTCTTTAGCGTCGTCATAGTAGGCTTCTTATTAGTTCGTATAGTAGGCTAGGTGGCGAGATTAAGGCGTCTACGGTTTATACATAGGCCGTCCCGTCACGAGGGCTCTGCAGGCTTATAAGGGAGGACTTTAGATTCTTCCTGCCAGCTACTTTCTTAACTATCTTCACTCAAGTATGCTTCTAACGGGGAGCTTAGGTTAGTTTTAGGTGGTTTTAGTAGGAAATTAGGTGTACTTAGCCTAGTTTCCCTAGTAGGAGGCACTTCTAATATAACCTACACTAACTAAGTACTAATCTCCTCAACGCCACCTACTAACGCAACGTCGCTGGAGGTAACTACCTTACTTCCTTCTACTTCCTACTCTTAATAGGCTATAGGCTTTATATCTAAGCATATATTAAGTGGTTCCTGCACTTAAATAGCTTTATAGAGCTCCTATAGTAGTTACCGTTACACCTATAGCTTAAAGGATTTAGCTTACGAATAGGCTGGTTTTTTTAGTAGAGATTTTAAGCTTTCCCCTGCCACATTTAAGGCTTCATTTTCCATAGAGGGAGGCACAGGCTCTTTAGGTGCATTTAGCTTTACCTATTTAGGCTTTATAGAAACCTTAAAAGCTTTATAAGGTAGGTCCCTAACAGCTAGGGACTCTCGTAATAAGGAAACAAACTTAGCCGACCAGAGTTCAATCACCACCAGATACCATTCCTACTTATTATAATTAAGATCCTCTAAGGCGTCAACTATATAGAGCATGGTAAGCCTGCCACGGTCTATTACAGTCAGTAATTTTATCACCAGTTATTGTATCTGTAAGTTGCCAGTATAGCTTAGCTGCCAATTTGGTTCTGCTATGAAGGCTTAAAAAAGGAGCCACTGCGGATATAGTAAGGTATAAGGTATAGGCATCCAATCTTCCACCACCTATAGGAGCTTGTGTTCGCATGGCAACCCAAATCTTACTAGCAAGGTACACTCGCAATAAGCTTAATCTTTATAAGTATAAGGTAAAAACCAGAGCTCTAGAGCCTTACGGTACTTCTTAGCAGTATATATAAGAGCGTACTTAGTAAAGAGTAACTTGATATTCTTAAAGGCTTGCGTACCTATACCTAGGGTTACATACCTCCTAAATGGAGGCTCGCCGTCCTTAATATCCTTCTACATTTGGGTAACGTATATAGCTCCTTTAGCAAAGCTATCGGCTTTAGCTAAAAGGATTATATTGTAGCACTCTTGCGTATACCTCTTAATTGCGGTAAGAGATTTCCGCATGCCTATTATTGCCTAAGTGAAGTTCTTAACGGCTTAGTTATTTAACTCCCCACACTGCGTTAAATAAGCTCCTAGATTTAGCAACTTTCATACATAGTAACTAATAAGGTATTCCTCTAATAAGACGTAGTATTTCTTAAGGTAGGCCTAGTAATCTAGTGTCATCTCTCAGAGTAAGGCCTCGCGGCAATAATTAAGTTCTTCCTTAGTGGCTGCTTATAAATACGCCCATATACAATCCTTAATTCATATACGCCTCTTCTTATTATAGCCTCTACCAGAGCGAGCTCCAGCGTTAATCTTCTTACAAATCGCCTAGAAGGCATGCCACTGGCAAAATTATAAGGTAGTAGTTAATAACTTACTATTCAAGTAAGCTGCGCGGAGGCCTTCACCAAGATCAGCCACTACTACCTTTAGTGGCTGAGCCTCTAGCTAATACACCCCAGCGCACTGCTTAATAAACCACTACCACGCCCTAGCTAACTTAGACTTCATATATAAGTACACAGCAGTAAAACTACTACCATAGTTAGTGACGCCTATCATAACCCTAAGTAGAAGGCGGGTATAATTAGTGTTAAAAGTCGCGTCAAGCTAAATTGAAAAGTTAGGAATAAATCGCCTAGAAGCAATCCTTTGCTCTAGGAGCCAAAATACAATTTACTTAAGGTTTCTATGGGTTTGTTAACCTATTAAAAATTAGCTAGGGTAGTAGGGAATTTTTCCTAAGGCCGTAGGATTTTTAAGAGATATAATATTATAAGGAATTTAGTGTACTTAGGAAGAGGATATTAGAAAACCACGCAATTGTACTTATATATAGTAAAATAGGTATAAAAACAGTAGTGTAGGTATCTGCGCATAAGCGCCTATATCTTAATTCCTGGACGCAATAAATTTACAAAATACCTCAAGCCGACAACCTTGATTTTAGAGCTAATTATAAAGCTATTTTACCTAGGCTCTAGTTCTAACATTTAAAGGTATAGAGTAAGCAGCGCCGCGTCTTAGAAGTAGGAAATTTAAAAGTTATAAAATATAAAAGTTTAAGATTTTAGTGCTTATAAATATGCTTATAAATTTTCCATTCCCTGTTAATTTTGGTAAGAACACCACCAAAAAAGTTAGGGAATTAAAAATAAAAAAAAATAAAACGGCATTTAGTAAATATAAATAATCCTTACCAGATAGATTATCAATATCATAAATATATCTTGCACGCCACTTATACTTAAGTTCCGTTAAGGCTTCCTTAATACCATTAGCGCGATCCTTAAAGAGCTCCTCATCTAAATCTAACTTTGCATAAAGATTATAAAAGGTTTGCTTCTCAATTTTAAGCTAGCTTAATGCAATAACCTTACCAGCTTCACAGTACGTATATCCTTTATAGATAAGGTTAATTGAGGCCTTAATCGCTGCTTACACTCCTGGCCGACGTGCTCTATAGCTATAATAACTCATTAGATCCGGGCATAGGGGGTAAATACATTCACTCTAAACTTTAAGAGTCTAATGTCGTGGCCTATCCTTATACCGCTAATTAACCAAAGCGTAGCAGATCTAAACAGAATGTAGGCAGCCCTTACCACCAAACTTTATATTACTCCGCTTCCTTCTAGACTTATAAGTGGCGCTATTATCTAGCTGACATTATAGCCAGGGCTCCTTTTTATAGTGGATGCATTGTATTAAGGTAAAGTCTCCCTACCTACTTAAATCTACGACATATATAAAGCCATGGAAAAGAGACCAATTGTGTAAGCAATCCTCTACATCTTCTCATGTTCCAAAGGCCTCGCCGCTTTATAGTGGATATCAGTGGGTAATTAGTATATTATCTATAACTTCCTAGATAACCTCTGCCTTTTGCTTACCTATAAGCGGGTAAGGGAGCCACTAGGGCACCTGCGGTATTAGCAGTATAACCTTGCCGTTATAAGCCTTTAGTATAGTAACCTTAAGCTCTAATTTAGTAGAGTCCTGGCTTGCTAGAGGCCTTATAGGAGTCTAAGGGAGGGGGGTAGCAAATTAGAGGTAAGCAAATTCGTCCTCCAATGTAGGCGACCAGCCATAATCGGAGCCTACCTCCTAATTTTGTGTACTGTATAGTGGGCTAGATTATAACAAACTACTTAAAGATCTAAGGTTCTGATCTATAGGGCTTAACTCCCTCTATGGTAAAGGGCTTGGAGTTTAGATCCATAGCTTAAAAGATCTAGGGTAGGTTAGCTGTGGTGCAATATAAGGGGTAAAAAAAAGGGGGGGTGCCGGAATGATCGCGCCTAAGGGAATCTCTGGCAGAGTAGGAGGTCCAAATTGAATGGGTAGCGTGTTGTCTATTAAAGGATGCTCATCCATATACTGTTTTATATGAGCGTCGTCATCCACAAGAAGCTTCTACTCTAGAGCTTGCTGCTACTCCCGCTCAAGCTCCTCTCTCTTATATATTTAAGCCAGATTCTCTCTGCGCTTCTAGGTAAGAGTTTACTGCACTAGCTAAGGCTATCGGCGACCCTGTAAAGGCAGTATATACTCTCTTAATAGAGGGCTTAGAGTTATGGCTTGTCTAAGGGCCTCCGCATAGCTCCGCAAAGGTATACTAAATTGGGAATCTGGAGACGTGGGAGAGTCCTTAGGGGTGGCGCTCTTTAGTATACTTCTAGAAGGCAGCAGGTTACATTATGAGGCTAAAAAAGCAACAGGAGTACCAAAAGCAAAGGCTAAAGCAAGTTAGGATTAATCTGCATAAGGAATAGGGTGCGTACAGTCGTCGTCAGTGGGTTGATTGGGGGTGGCATTGTATAGCTTTAGGGCGCGCATTGGAACGCGCTCTCCCGCGCTTTAATTCTAAAGCTGGTTAATTAGGTGCATTGTTTCTAAAGCGATAGAATACTAAGGTAGTATGCTAAACCGCTTTTACAAAAGTTTGTATAAGCGTAGACAACGATTTGGTGCTTAATTAAAATTATCCTTGTCATGGTAAGGATGTTAATTGCAATTGGTGTTATGGGTGGCACCAAGCTCCGACCATACCCGGAGCTTCGGCGCTCTGATCTGGCCAATCAGAGCCCGGCTTGGCACCGGTAATAAAACGACTTTCTACTTTGACTTTCTACTGGGGGGTAGGGGGTCGAGTCTGCCGCAGAGCAGACGGCCTCCTCCTCAACCAGTCTACCGCAGGGCAGACGACCTCCTCCTCCTTAACCAGTCTGCCGCAGGGCAGACGACCTCCTCCTCCACAACCAGTCTGCCGCAGGGCAGACGACCTCCTCTATAACCAGTCTGCTGCAGAGCAGACGACCTCTACCAGTCTGCTGCAGGGCAGACGACCTCTACTACAACCGGTCCACGGCTGTCGCGCTACAGGCAGAGGACCGCGGGCGTACCGTAGGCGCACCGCAGGCGTACCGCAGACGATGCACTGCTAGGGTAGCTATAGTAGGGGATAGGGGAAGGGGGCCGGCCCGTGTTACCATTAGCACGTTAAATATAAGGTGTATGG
>Ga0307507_10003081_pt1 | contig 33279 bp, 28 predicted proteins | sample 7_EM_MG_FD_207223 | JGI IMG/M metagenome (GOLD analysis project Ga0307507, IMG submission 207223) | Populus trichocarpa ectomycorrhiza microbial communities from riparian zone in the Pacific Northwest, United States - 7_EM | ecosystem: Host-associated > Plants > Roots > Unclassified | place...
CCCGGTAGCTTTTGCTGGCTCGCATTTGGTGAATCCTCCCTGCGACAAATTTCCCGAAGCCCATGAAGTGGCGTGAGAAGAGGGAGGGTGGGGATTCGTGGTAGGGGGGGGGGAGGGCATCGTTGGCCCAGTCCTGGAGAAGCATGTTCCAAGCGCGGGGCCGGAAGGCCGGGTAGGTCCTCTTCATGAGGTCAGGGGGGGAATGTTTGTTCCGGGTGGTGGGGGAGCGTGTAGAACGAGAGAGACGCATGTGAATTGTTCCTGCAGGGGCAGGGTAAGGTGTGCGAGGGCGTCGACTGGGAGCTGCTATCTCATCGGCGGGAAGGGATTTTTGTCCGCCAGTCAAGAAAGAAATCCACAAAAATAAAACCCCTGGTGAGGTTCCTGGCCAAGTCCTGGGCCCTAAAGGTGGAGAGGGACGGGAAGGAGGGTGGGAGCCTGGCCGAGCCTGGGTTGGCTTTTGGGGGGGTGCAGGTGACCCTGAGGGGGGCAAGGCGCCTCCGATATCCGCAGTAGGAGACAATGGAGGGATGGCATGCTTCGCAGGAAAGGATGGATACAGGCGTGGAGAAAAAGTTGTTTGTTGTCCATCTCTAGACTCTGTGCCAGAAGCTGTTCATGCTTCTGAATGCGGAGGAATTTGGGGTGAAGAGGTCTGCTCCGTAAGTGAGTATAGGCAGCAGGAGGCCATGGGCGATAAGGTGGCATTGTGTAATGAAATCTACTATTATCACTATTATTCCTTAACATGACGTTGGATATTTCCTATTAGGATTTCCCAGTAACAAATCATTCCTTCCCTTGTACCTTCCCTATTGTTATAGTTTCCTATTAGGTAGTACTTTCCTTAGTTCGCTTATTACTACCTTTCGTTCCTTGTACCCAATTGGCAATCCCTATGCTTCCTACTATGTATTACTGGTTTAGTACATTAGTAGCGATCCCTTACTCTTTTGATTTTATTACTTGTTTTGTTAGTTATATCCTGTCGCATCAACGTCTTTATTTTAAGACTTAGTTGTTTTCGTTTCTACCTTAGCGTAGCTTAGCATTCTCTTTTGGACAGGATATTGGTTATGATTTATTTGTATTTAAAGAGCTCGAGATTCCTTAAGAATTCAAACTCTCAAGTCTCACAGGAACCCTCACTTTAAATATAGTAAGTTGAACTGTCACTTTACTAGTTCTTAATCTTTGTTATATCTCTTGTAGAGATTTCGATCGACGCATCTCCTCCCTGTCCTTTCAGTATCGCCGGATCTCCCTCTGGGAATCTCGCGATACTCTGGAGCAGGTTACATTTTTTGACCATGACTTAAGTACAACCTTTGATCTTCGGCAGAGGACTAATCACCATTCGCCTCCCTTGACCCTGTAGTACCGGTACCCCTCCTTGTTCCTTGAAAGGCCTAGAGCAGACTCCTGGCGAGACCTGCTCCCCACAGATTGCAACCATTTCACTTCCAAGAGACAAACAAGGACGCTTCGCCAAAGCTCCTGCAGCGTCATCAGGATTCTCATCCAAGCCCAAAACCTCCCGCTTCAGCAAACAAGGCAGCCCCACTACCAGAACCAGCGCCACCTCCAGTCCAAGACCAAGATGGAGACTCTTCAGAATACGAATCAAGTAGCGCAGACGAGGACCCTGGACAGAATCCACAAAATCCTCAAGACTTAGAAGGATGCGCAACCCCACAACATCAAGACATCGAAGAAACACCTGACCAAGACCAAGGGAACCAGGAAGGAGCAACCAAACCAGACCCAGACCAAGATTCAGACTCAGATAGCCCTCATCAACCAGGACCGGCCCCACCAGCATTCCCACATCCACGGCCTTCAAGAAACCCAAGTCCAGACCCAGCGCCACCACCGCCTCCTGCACCGTCTCCACCACCAAGCCCACAGCAAGCCGCCATGTCAGACCCCTCAGATGGCACTAACCACCCCAAATAGGCAGCACCCTTCTTCTATACTGGAGAAGGAAAAGACCGAGATCCATTAAGAATTAACTCCTGGTTCAATACAGTCCATCGATACATATCCACCTTTGGAATCCAAGATACAGACCCTGAAGCTTTGCAATACTATGGAGCATACTGCAGGGAAAAGGCCCTAGAAAAGTTCACTCAATATGACAATAGCCAAGGAGCCAAAACTGTTGACAGACTCAAACGCAAATTCGAAGGATATTTCCTACCTTCTACATCCACTGATGCAATCTGTGAACAAGGCTTGCAGTAAAACAAACTACCAATGGGAAGCCAGCGCAGATAACAGACACCGTTATCACTGTTGAAACACCCAGAGACAGCTTACCCCCAGGAATGATCTCAGACTACTCAGCAAAACAAAGACTTCTAGACGCCATGGACATCAAACTCAAGCGAGATGTCAAACCCAATATCACCTCGGATATATCCTTCGATGAGTTAGTAGAGATTGCGGAGAAGAGAGATCCTATCGCTCACTCCAGAGGACTCCATGGTACCAGGAATCAACACACCAATGCAGTATCGAATGTAGTCACCCAGTCCAGACCCAAAGCCACCAGAAACAACACCCTAGGACACCACCAATGATCCTCGAACAACACCTCCCAATACAATAAAATACGATCCCATGAGAAAGAAAGATGCAAAAGAAAAGAAGCATGATACTATTGTGGACAGATAGGACACTTCTCCCCCGATTGTTACCAAAAGCCAAGAACCCAAAATCACCATCAAGGGTACAACCAGGAAGGAAATAGAAGAAGAGGAGGAACTGGGAGAAGAGGAAAACCTCGCCGTTCCTACCATACCCAGGAAGAAACCAACCATACCATCGAAGTTACCAATACATCCAACCATGTAGGCCCATCAGGAAACGAAAAGAAAGCCCTCGAAGTCTACATTACAGTCAATGGACATAAAGCCAAACCCCTGTTCGACACAGGAACCATGGGAGATAATCTCATTTCAGGAAAATTCATATCTACCTTCCAAATCCCTACCAAAGATCTCAAACCCCCTGTCAGTCTAAAGCTGGCTGTCAACGGATCTCGCTCCACCATAAATTACAAATCCCAACCAGTCATCCAAGTAGGTGATGAAACCGGTGACATTACCGACGCTCTAGTATGTTCTTTAGACAACTATGACCTATTCCTAGGAATGCCATATCTTACCACCCATAACGCTATAATCGATTGTGGAAACTCCATCATTTCGTTCCCTAAAACAGGAATTACCCTCACTTGCAGGAATGGAAACAACTCTAGGTTCTCCGCTATGACAACCTCAGATACCCCTGACTTCATCTCCGAGTTTCCAGATGTTTTCCCAGCCAAGAAAATCACGGAACTACAGCCCTTGCGCCAGATTAACCACCGCCTGAATCGCATTAAAGGGAAAATGGCACCAAGTTCGAAAATATTCACAGTTGCTGACAAGATCCTTCCTGCATACAGACAAATTATAGAGGACTGGTAAGCGAAGAATATCATCTACCCTTGCGAAGCCAATAACCCTGTCAACATGTTCCCTAAGCTAAACCCAAATGGCGAAATAAGACGCATCAGGAAAATGTCAGAACGTGGTCCACGGTGGTCCTGAACGCTCCTGGTCCACCAAGGGGGGTTGTGGTCCCCGTGGTCCAGATGGTCCACTCCAATCCATTCTGATCCACACTTTTTGAAATTTTACCGAAAGTGTGGACCAGGGTGGATCAGGGTGGACCAGGAGGACCAGGTGGACCATAACCCCCCTGGGTGGACCAGGACTGGTTTTTACATTTTGCTGATGCACTCCTAGCAGACCTAGTAGCCAGAAACGATATCACAATCAAAAACGATAGCACTATTCCCAATCAGTCCATGATTCTCAGAACTGTGGCAAGAGCCAAATACAGATCCACTATCGATCTATCAAACTGGTACTTCAAATTCGAGTAGCCCTTGAAGATGAAACCCTCAACACTATTACAATGCCTATCAGAACCTTTGCATGCAAGATAATGCTGCAAGGAAATACCAATGCACCCTCTACAGCTATACGAGTTATGGAGTATGTCCTTGATGGACTCATAGGAAAAACAGTTTTGGCATACCGAGATGATATTACAATCTTTAAAGACACTTTTGAAAACCATATTCGCAACATCCGCCAAGTCTGTCGGTGATTAGAGGACCACCACATTAGAGCCTGTCTATCTAAATCCAACTTCTTCGCCGATAGGCTACCCCTGTTAGGACATGTTAAAGACGACGAAGGAATCCCTGCAGATTCTGAGAAAATACGAGGAATCCAGGACTGGCACACCCCTAAATCAAAAAATGAATTACAAACTTTAATTGGTGTTGTAATATATCATGCACAATTCCTACCACACCTCGCTACAGCTGGCGCCCCACTATTGGATCCGCTTTCCCAAAACGAATTTGAATGGAGACCCCTGCATGAGGAAGCGTTCCAACAAGTCCAACACCTAGCCAAAAACATTACTACACTCCGCCCAATTGACTATCAATCACGCCACCCAATATACCTCTTTACCGATGCTTCCAAAGTTGCAGCAGGCGCATGGATAGGCCAAGGACCCTCACCTGAGAAAGCTCACCCTACAGCATTCCAGAGCCGAAAATTTGCAACAAGTCAGCTACACTACCCTGTACATGAACTCCAACTTCTCGCTATAGTGGATGCAGTCCAGTCATTTGACTGCCAGCTTTATGGTACGAGGTTCACTGTGGTAACGGACAACAAAGCGCTTTCATTCTTCCTATCACAGACAAATCTCCCTTACCACCAGACAAGATGGAGAATGTTCCTCCAATCTTACGATTTCAACATCATACACAGACCAGGAAAGGACAATGTCCTTGCTGATGCCCTCTCAAGGATATATGAAGAACGAGAAGCAAGCGCTGACATGATCCTAGTTGACCCCACTGAGAAGACAGCCATAAAGGGACTCTATTATGCCATGACAAGGAGCGTCAAACACAACCTCGACCTCGCTCACACTCTGGATCCAGTTAATCAATCTTGTTTCTTCTCCACAACACCTCTTGACCCCTTTTCTCTACCCCAACATCTATCAATGTGGAACATTGAACATGTCCCCATCCCAGACTCGCCCAAGGAGAAAGAAAAGGATCACCACCCAGGTCCTTTTGAACAAGGACTTCATAAGATGGCAACCACCCTTGAAGAAGCTATCGACGCCATGCAGAGCAACAAAGCCAGCACCCAAGGACAACCTCATGACCGTTACGAAACGACGATTTTCATTCAAGCAGCTCAGACACAGCTTGTTGCACTTGCGTCAAGAATTCACAGTCCTTCAAACCAGATAGAACGATCTTTACGCCTTAACGCTATCACCAACTGCTTTGGCACAATTGATGACTCCATTACCAAACTCGAATCGATTGCCCTCGCCAGCTCAGGATACGAAACTACCCCATCTGTTCCCCCTTCCAACCCTCCCAGAGAGGAGTTGGAACGATTTCTTATGTCTACCGGACATAGAGCCAAACACTGTGCACAGTGTGTATGGGAGGAATGTGAATCCCATATGGAAGGAAAACTCTACCACTACTACCCCTCTGGACCTCGCCATATCCCTACCCCTTGCCCCCTCTATTCCCCCTCATGCTTCATTACTGCCCACTACCCGAAGCGAGGACATGAGGATCGATGGGCTATCCCGCCCGCCTTCACCAATGATGATGGATATCCAGTCTCCCATACTATAAACAACAAGCATAGTGGACCAACGTCAAACCATTCTGTCCAGAAAGAAGACTTACCAGTCCCTGATGTCCCTGTCGATTACGATGACCCTTTCCCTAACCAGCCCTCCACAGCCCTTGATATGCGCGCCTTCCAGCTCTCCCAACACCTGAAAGGCAAGTGGTATAACAACCTTCGAAAGCCACAGCCTCAGATCCTCCCTATGACATCGTCAGCAAGAACCCCAACCATCCTCGTTGGATCCTTATTGACGGAGTTTCTTCTTAAGAGAGGGGAGGATGCCAGTCGAGACTGTCCATATCTCCCCTATGAAGCAGCCTATGAAGGAACCAACATCAGAAGCGAAATCATTCGAATCACCCATGAAAAAATGGCCCACATGGGAGCACACAAATGCTTCAAATACGCCTCCCAACATTTCTATTGGATGTCTATGAGAAGTGATTTCAAAGACTATATTCGCAGATGTCACCTTTGCCAAATGAACAAACAACCTACTACCCTCCCTGACGGAGTTGTCACCCCTCTCCCTGTCCCAAGAGAACCATTCTTTTCACTTGCAATAGACTTTGAAGAACCCTTCCCTAATGACAACAAGAAGGAACTAATCCTAGTTGTGTTGGAGCGCTTCATTGGGTTCACCTACCTCATCACAGTCTCCCAGAACATCACCGCAGTCGAAACTGCTAACCTCCTCATTGAAAGAATCTTCTCTGTCCATACTTTCCCTACTTCTATCGTCTCAGATAGAGACCCCAAGTTCACCTCCCGCATCTGGATGTAATTCATGGCTAATATCAAAATTGATCTCAACATGGCTACCACTTATCATCACCAGACCAATGGCCAAACTGAACACAGAATCAGAACAATACGCCAAGGCCTCCCCAATTTCGTTGACCCCAAAGGCACCAACCAAGTGGACTCGCCACCTTCCCCATGTTCAAACAGCTATCAATGCTTCTCCAGGCGATTCATCTGAACTCTCATCATTTGAAATTACCTTTGGACGAATTATCAACCTCCTCCTAAGTGTTAAAGTCCTCTCTACCGCGGTCCCCTCTGCTGATGACATAGCTTCTCAAATCATGAGAAACCAGCAGCTCACCAGAACCGCCCTCCAGAAAGCACGAGCTTGCCAGACAACTACTAGCCAGAAAAGATGCAAAGAAGGACCACCTATTACCCGAGACAAAACTGAAGTTACCCTCAGATCCAAACCCTATGTACACAAGATTGGACGAAACCATAAACTAGTTGGACCCTGGTTAGGACCCTTTTCGGTCTCTGAAGGACCTGATAGACACGATAACTATAAACTAAATCCCTGTCCCATCATGGAAGGCATCCACCCATGGATTCATTGCAGCGACCTCCGAATCTACCTCAGATCAGACCTCAAAACTCTCTCAGGCCTCCCTGCACCCAGCTCAAAAGAACCAGTCACCATTGATGCCTTAGGACAAGAAGAATACGAAGTTGAAAAGATTCTAAAAGATCGAATCTAGCGAAAGAAATGCAAATTCCTTATCCATTGAAAAGGCTATGACGAAATTGAAGCTACTTGGGAACCTCTCGATGTGTTTGAAGGAGCCAGTACTGCCCTTAGAACTTAGTGGTTTGACACCTATGACGAAACCATTTCCTTCCACCTCCCCCGCACTCATAACGAATGTTGGTCAGCTTGGACAGTCCAGACACCTAAATACATCCCTCTATCACCAGAGCTTGATCCCGACGGATTCTGGACAGCTATCCAAGACTTTGACTACTCTGAGACCGAAACCTGTTACACGCTGCCTTCCCTTGACACGTCTCATTTAGAAACCTAACAGATTCTAAGTACCTTTTGTTTAGTTCTCTTCTGTTGGAGGGAATGTAACGGAATCTACTATTATCGCTATTATTCCTTAACATGATGTTGGATAGGGCCTATTAGGATTTCCCAGTAACAAATCATTCCTTACCTTGTACCTTCTCTATTGTTATAGTTTCCTATTAGGTAGTACTTTCCTTAGTTCGCTTATTACTACCTTTCGTTTCTTGTACCCAATTGGGAATCCCTATGCTTCCTACTATGTATTACTGGTTTAGTACATTAGTAGTGATCCCTCTCTCGCTTGATTGCATTACTTAATTTGTTAGTTATATCCTGTCGCATCTACACCTTTGTTTTAGGACTTAGTTGTTTTCGCTTCTACCTTAGCGTAACTTAGCATTCTTGTTTGGACAGGATATTGGTTATGATTTATTTGTATTTAAAGAGCTCGAGATCCCTTAAGGATTCGGACCCTCAAGCCTCACAGGAACTCTCACTTTAAATATACTAAGTTGAACGGTTACTTTACTAGTTCTTAACCTTTGTTATATCTCTTGTAGAGATTTCGATCGATGCTTGTCCTCCCTGTCCTTTCAGTATCGCCGGATCTCCCTCTGGGAATCTCGCGATCCTCAGGAGCAGGTTACATATAGAAAGGGCCTTACACCTGCCCCCGGGGAGGACAGGTGTTTGACCAAGAAGAAGATCGCTTGGGCAAGTGAGAGCCTGTACCTGCAGTATTGGGAGGTGATGAGGGCGGGGGTGAACCAGTATCCCAGCCATCTGACAATGCGGGAGTGGTTGAAGAACCCAAATCCAAGCCTTTTTTCACTTTTTTTTTTTTCATGTGCTTTGTTTTATTCATCATCTAGGTACAAAGACTACCTGCAGCGCTAGCCATGGTAAAGAAAAACCTCCGTGAACCCACTGGCCCCAGGGAAAAAGCCATGAACCAAAGTCTCTCTGGTCTGAGACCAACCACACACCAGCCATGCAAAATGAGAAATCAAACTCCGACTAAAGGGGGGGAATAAGAAACATTGAATAAATACATAGGGAGGAATCAACTGGAAAACCCGTGCTGTAGACACCAAACAAAGTAAACGAAGTGATATACCACTTGAATGAAACCCTAAGTAAACGACAATGAAGGGAGAACAAAGGGGGTGCCGGGGCCACTATAAACCCTGTGGCATTGCACATCATTACTCAAGAACCCAAGGGGTTTACATCCACCACCCAGATAGTGCAATAGAAGGACTAAGTGTAACCGAGGGGTGCAACCGCAGCAATCGCGCGGGCAGCGTAAGGTAAACGGGCAGTAGGGTGCCAGCTGACTGACTATATTTTAGCTGTAACCGAGCAACACTGGCAGGACGAGACCTTGTGGAGGGAGAGGGGGTGAGATAGCCAAACAACCACTAGCAAGAAGGATGCCAGGGCCCAAGGACAAGAGGAGGGAAGTAATGGGGGAAGGGGGGGGGTGCAGCTCACGGAGAGTACAGGTGCAGCTCAATGAGAGTACAGGGGTGGTGGATGTTGATGATGAATTGTCATGGTGTTAAGATTTTAATCGCCGGGTGTGTAGAGCAGATAGTTCATGACCCAAATCCCAAACCTTGAGGGTGCCTTTATATAGGGGTTCCTCCTTCAAACCTAACCCTGCATGACTCATACTCTCGCGTCACGCAACTCATCATTTGTAGTGAGTTATAGTGTTAAATCCGTCAGCTGACAGGTACAAGTCAGCTGCGCCATATCCCGTCACCAATCAAAACCCCTAACACAAGTCAGGTGCCCTGAAGGGGTCACACTTGCAAAACCCATAAATCATAATTACGAGTGATGTGCAAGATACATAAACCACATGACCACAATCGTGAATCATGTCACTAAACAACCAACAACAATAAACAGCTGACATGCTATTGTGTCGTCATGTGAACATCTATGAGTCAACTGATCTCATAGTGCAAAAGATAACAAATCAATGACTAATAACTATTCATCATGAGATGTCTGCCTTGCTTAGTCCCCGTTTGTGACACCTAACCAAGAAACCCCTGGTAGTTACAAGTGTAACCAGTATGGGTTACTGGTTTGCTTTTGTGTATCATTTGTTACTCACTATACGTTATATTTGATTTTGAGTATTGTTTAATACTCACTATGTTTGATATTTTATTTTGTATATTGTTTGATACTCAGCATATTTTATGTCTGGTATGAAGTATCATTTGATACTTGATATGTTTTATATAATGTTTCAAGACTACCATTTTGGTGTCTTATAGTTTTTGGTTTTATCAATCCGCTGGATAGTCAGACAAGTATATTTAAAACCTGCTATTCTCTGGACTTACAGAAGGCAGACTTCACCTGATAGACTTTTACCATACTTAGTTGAACAGTTACTTCTTCATCCCACTCTGAGAATTCAGACCAAACATACTTAGCTTTTAGGAACTACTTGGTAGTTGCAATATAGTGAATAGTTTCTTAAAATAACTTACTCTCAGCCTCTGGTACTTAGTCTCATTAGATACGGCATTTTGGTATAAAGCTAGTATCATTACCCTTTCGATTCCCACCACCACTCAGATGCCCCTGAGTACAATCCTACCTATCATATCGCCATACCCTAATGTTCCCTTGAAAACCTAGTTCATCTTTGTTTCACCTACTTTTTCAACTGTACAAGCTTAGCTTGTGACTTGTTTCTCCAATAGTCCCTATACATCCATACTCTTTTATATAGCCACTGCAAAATCTTCCACATTCAATTTAGTTTGGTTTAACATTCTTTTTCATACTGGTCAGAATTGTTAAAACTCTTGATACGATGACAAATAACTTAAATAGTCTATTGTTACTTCTTCAATAAACTCCTCTCTACCTCAACTTTTGCCTCTTCTCTTACTTCTGCATTTACCTTTAATTAATATCTTCTCCCTCTCATTATTGTTCTTAGCCCTCTAAAGGAAACCTTTTTATTCTCAATAATACATTTATATACCACTATTAATTTTTTGCTCTATCATACAGTCTTACTCACACTTCATAACTATCCCCTTTTTATATCTCACATTCAGTTTATACTATCCAAATTGCGTCAGTCTCAGCTAATTTGTATATAATACTGACTAATGTGTGTTGAATGAATTACTATTAAACTGAATTCTTCAACAACTTGTGACTTCTTGCTTTGAAAAGACAACTTTGTCACTCAAAATACCTTTCTCAAGCTCCTGCTAGTTTCCATAAAACAAAGGCAGATTACCAAGGATTTGGCTTTGCATCTGGTACATTAGCCAGTTCAGAGACCATAGGCACATCTGGGGCAATTGGCAAGGCTGGATAACAGGTTGGGAACTCAATTTTCCAGACAGTAAACAGAGATGTCTGGGCATATACAATACCAACATTGGCCAACCATAATGGTCAGGGTATACCACAAGTGACTCAGCGCGATAGTCACTGCATCCGACATCCAGCTTGGATGTTTTAGAACATATGCAAAAATGTATCATTAGTGTTTATACAAGTTTAGTAGTCTCTAGAGAAACATGAACAATTCAAGTATATCAGCTGGAATCCATCTTACTTCAAAAGCATCTATTTTGCATCTGAATGTAGACATTGTTAATTTTTGCATCCGCTCTCTCTAAACCCTCCAGAGGTGGGTTGCAACTCCAATGTGCAGCCGGAGGTAGATAGCCATACTAGGTTACCTTCCATGCTTCTTGATACACTTCACAACTCCATCCCAGATCTGAATTCACTACAACTTCACTCAGCCTCCCAAGTACCTGCTGAATATTCTGTATACCCATCTCCTACCATATTTAGAATGAGCTTAGTCTTGGCAATAATAATAGGGTTATTGTTGGTGCTAATTGAGAACACCACTCTATATGTAATCTTAATATTGCACTAATGACAGCAGTCCAAGTGAGCTCTATTCGGCCTGATGGAGTTCTATTCTCTGACCTTGATCTTTGAATAAGCGTAAATGGCGGCTCACTTTTGTTTAAAACCGAGTGATATCTATGACAGTCTCTTACACAATATATTATTCTGGTTTCTTGGCACTTAGCCTTTGACCCGATGCTACTCCACACTTTTTCCCTCACCACTCAACATTCTCACCTTCAGTTGTACCCTGAAGATTCCACTACAACCACTCTACTAACTGTAAATCTGGCACCTGCATCATGCTGGACCCGAAACGAGCTACAGACCCGTCTAGCATTCATCGCTACCTGACTATTAATGAAAGAGTTAGCCTTTGTCTCAGGTGTGTTGCAGGTATAGCGAGTGCTGAATACAAAGCCAAATTCGGGCATGATCCTTGATGTGATCAGGGAGCCCTTTTACTGTCCAGTTTTACCCCTTTCCAGCCACCAAATGCATAAGGACAGTCTGGAAACAAGCATATTCCATGCTACTACATGGTCTTGTGATTGGCAGTATCTTTCGCCACCTATTTTCGGAGGTCCAATGAAGCGCTGAATTCCCGCACAATCCGTTGTACAATCACAGAGTCCTCGCATGATGTAATTCTATACCTTGTCAGCTATCCAACACCTGACAGGACGTCTTGATATGACCATCTTTCATGGAACTACTATTTCTTCTGGAATGGAGAATCATTATGCCGGATGGTTTTGGGAGAGTAATAAGTGCTTACTTTAAAGCCAGATTCCAGTGGCATCCTTCATGCGAGCACAGAGCCATTTTAGAAAATTCTTGCACGTCATCCTCAGTATCCAAGGGCATACAGAACAACCTAATAAGACTAGTTTCCATGATACTTCAAGATCTTTTAAAAAGCCATATACTTGGCTAAGTATCGTGATAGGTCAAGCGAAGACAGGGTTCTGCTGGCATTCTTTTTGCGATCATAGCAACCTTTTAGAATTTAATTCTATGTGTTTCTAGCTATTGAAGGCAATAAAGATTATCTGAATACAAGCATTTTGAAAAGTGCTACCACAGCCAGTGATATGGGAGTCTTATACTAGCTCTTTAAGGGTTCTACCGGTAGTTTGCCTGGGACCTTGTATTTAAGTTCATCCTTCAGTACAACTATTAATTGAATCGAAGACTAGTTATATGAAGGCGATAGAATAGATGGGGAATGGTGTCAGGGTTGGGTACAGGGGACAGCTTTTGGTTGTATCAGAAAGAGTCCAGAGTGATTCAGCATGCTTCGTGAGGATGCTTTGTTGTATTAAGAGTATCCGGAAAATTTGGTCCTACCTCTGCTTGTTTCTTGAAGCAGTCGTGGTGTCTACCTCGCTCATAAGTCACAGTCAACAGCTGGAGCTTCAAAAGTGTCTGATGTACAGAATATACTTGATGTAAAAAAAGATTCTTGCTGATGTACTGTGGGGCCAGCCTTGTAGAATGCTAACACTACTGTTTGTTTACTATTTATATAGCTAGCTGAGACAGTTAGATAGAATTAGCAAAAGCTTTATTTGCCTTATTATGTTACCCTGCCATGGGGAGAGTTTAAGCTCTATATATCAGCAAAAGTACAGATTTGACCCTATGGCTCATGGGGCACCAGGGGGATGGGGGGCCAAATTCTGAAACTCAAGTTGTGGTAGGTAGCCAGACGGTTAGAAAAAAGCACAGTGAGTGCAAGGGGCTTAGGTAATACTAGATGAGGTGTGGTGGTGTGGTCGTACTAGCTAAGCAAGTCGGTCAGCTTCCCATTCTCGATGCCAGGAGGCTCTCAGGGAGCGCTAAGGCTATGTCCACTACCACAGGGAAAGAGACTCCATAATGGAAAAATACTGGAAAAACTGGAAAAGGTACCAGAAAAATACCAGAGAAATACAAAAAGGCCACCCTGAGTCTTAATTAGGCTTTAGCTTACTAGGTTTGACTTATGCAAAGTAAGAGTGAGACATGTTGGAGGTCACAATTCTCGGTCAAAACTACATATTCCGGCTAGTAGAATATCATATTCATAAACTTGTAGATTATTTTTAAAAATATTTATTTACTAAACTAAGAGTAAATTACTAGTAAGCCATTATACAATATGAAAGATAGAGGCTATAAAGCTTAAAAAGGTCTCCAATCAGACATTCAAGGGCACTTAAGACTACTTTTGATCAGGGGAATCTAACGCAGGTGACTACTTGTTGATATCATGCCTGTTGTCTAAGTAATCATGTGAGATGGTCAGAAATCCAAGATTCTGCCCATGTGTAAAAGTGTGAATAAGGGCTCTTGAAAATAGTGCAAATAGGACATTCTGAGGCTCTAAAGAATGCTCTCAATGAGGGGAATCTCACCCCAGTATCCACGTGTCAATAGCATACCTGTAGCCTAAGTAATCATGGGGATGGTTAGAGGTTAAAAATTCCGCCTAAGGGTAAAAGTGTAAACGAGTGACCTTGAAAATGGTGCCAATGGAATGTATAAAAGCTTGCAAGAATGCTCTCGATGAGGGAAATCTAACCCAGGTATCCGCTTCTCAATAGCATGCCTGTAGCTTAAATAATCACCTGAGATAGTCAGAGGGTCAAAATTCTGCCCAAGTGTAAAAGTATGAATAAGGTACCTTCAAAATGGTGCAAATAGAGTGTTTAGAGGCTGTCAAGAATGCTCTCGATAAGGGAAATCTAACACAGGTATCCACTTGATAATCGCATATTGGTAGCTTATGTTATCTCATGGAATAGAGAGTAGACTTCAAAATTCCTCCAAGGTCTAAAGGTGTAGAGTGTGGACCTTGAAAATTGTCAATATCAGACATTTAACAGATCAAAGGAATGCTCTGATCGGGAGGATTCCAATGGTGGTCCTTCCGTCTTGATTGCATATCTGTAGTCTGAGATATCGTGTAGAATACTACCCTCTCCACTTGATATCAGCTTTAGACCGGGAACTCATACCTGAAGACCTCCTGTTGATAGTATTCTAAGTCACTCTTAAGACTCAGTCATCTCAAATCACGTGGAGTTTTCGCTTTTATGAGTGAAATTAAAGTACTAAGAGTTTGGGTAGAGAGTTGGTTGAAGAAATTGTGAAAGAGGCCTCTCAGAAGCACAATCGAACTGGGAAATGGGTGGTGTGTTTGAAAATCTCGGGACTACTTTCAAATTAAGAGAGCCTCCAAGAGTCCTATTTACACCTTCTGGCGTCCCACTACCAACCCTCAGAGACTTTTCTGACTATTGTGGGAGCTATTTGGAAAGGGATCTAACAAAAAAGTAAAATGGCATTTGAGTGGGGGCTAAAAATCTTGGCGCTGCTGGATGCCTAAACTGATAACATAGAGCGAACAGTATCTCCTAGGGGACTCCATGAGATAAATGTCTACAATGGAAAAGCTCATGAGTACACTAACCATACCGGTGCTACTGTACATCCATACGGGCAATTTAGCACCCACATAGTCCCCATTGGACTCCAGGAGGCAACTATCTACCACGGAGGAACTCAGGAATACATCAACAATACCGGGAGAACTCTGAGAAATTGTAGTCATACTATATTCCACACAGGATCCTAGGGAGTTCTCTGAGTCCCACCAGGAACCTTTGAACACTTGAGTAGAGCCCTCACTCTATCGGTACCCGATGTACGTTGTAGTATCACTAGTATCTTCTGGTATGTAGCAGTGATATTAAAGTACAGGGATCAAAAGATTCGTCCGATGGTGGTTTTAGGGCCAAATTTACCAGTTTCACCCGACAATTCCCAACACTGTGTGAATGGATACACTTCAAAATTTTCCTCCAGCTAGAGAATCATAATCCATTCAAACCTCTAGAAGTCGAAGTGCAAGGAATCTAAGCTGCTTGCATTGTTGTTGATGATTGCATCAGCTTGTGTGAAAGTGACCTAGATTTTTGGATGGGGCCCTATACAAAAAGTTACATGGCAACCAATTCCTGGTACTTAAATAACCATTTTTCCATCCCTTTGGGATATTTAAGAGTTTCTTAATTGCGATTATATTATCTACGGATTTTCTAATATAGAGTAAAATCTTTCTGGATTGTTATAAAGATTGTGGCCAGGGGGAGTACGGCGAAGTCAGCTACTTTTGGTGTAAAATGGGCATCAGACGAATCTTTTTGTCCTAGTACTGTACTTACTCCAAGGTAACTTCACAGGTCTTTGGTATAGCCTTAGGAGGGCTAGGATGTAAGAGGGTGCCTGGCCATATATCCTTCCTATAGGGAGGTAAGTATAATATATCTGAGCTAAGATATGCTTTGCTGATATAAGCCCTTGAGGTATCATGTAGTTAGAGAAAGAGGAGATGATTATGAATGGAATAACAGTAACAAGCGAGAGAGAAAAGGGAGTGAGCCTGTCTCAATGAACTATCGGGCAATTGAGTGCCTACTTTCATCTATCTATCTTCAGAGTTCGGACAGCAGTTACTGAACTTTGGCCACGTTTGATTACTCAATACTTGCTACTTCCTTTTCATCTCCTTTCAGCTCTCTTAAGCTAGGCTATCCTAGACTATATTATTCATACCATTTTTCACCTTCTGGCAACGTAGACTCCTTGGTAAAATTGGTTTTCCCAGTATCCTATAGAGCAATAGGAACAATTCAGGTGTAGCATGAACTTTGCGCTAGGAAAACAATTTCTCCAATAGTTGGATATTAAGCAGTACTATATGTATCTACTATGAAACACATAACGTATTTGACCTAGTGTTAGGACACTCCCTAGCGATGGAACAGATCTTAAAATCGGAGTAGTGTAATCAAAAAATAAACCAGAGATACAGTTAGAGACAAAATAATTTAACGCTCGGGTAGAATGTAGATGATGGTCTCTAGTTTCAGCCTATGAAGAGATATTTCTCCTTTCCTATATTTTAATATTAGTTTTTGCTCTAAGATAGTGATATATACATAATTTGCAACAAGAATATTGATGATAAGAATGACAATGTAAAAGAAGTAAAGTGGGAAATATTTTAGTATGTGAATATTCCTTAGAGTCTATTTTATGATACCCTGAGGCTGTGTCACAGTTTCTGTCTAATTTAATTAGAGTCGTTGATTTCAAGGTTCCAACATCTCTGTTCTCCCCTACATACACTTTTCTCATACAAGATACGAAGAAACTAACGTTTCCAAAGACCTTGATGAATATCCTACACTTACCAATGCCTCTTCCCAAGGATAGAAACGAGATGCGTCTTCAAGAAGCCTTGAAGGCTCATGAAGCCGATCCCAACCTCTCACTTCGCCAATTGTCTCTTATATTTGAAGTACCAAAAGCCACTCTTCATAATGGAATCTCACAACATTCAACACAAGCCTAGACAGCTCACCAAACCTAGCAGCTTCTCTCCATCGCTGAGGAAGAGACATTGAGTGTATTGATTAAGAAGTGGGATAACTATGGATTTCCATCTCGCCACAGACATGTCAATCAAATTGTTCCAAGTCTCCTTCGTACACAGAATTTGAGAGACCAGGTTGGATAGCATTGGCTCAGCCGCTTTTTCAGTCATCATCCTTGTTTGGATGCCAAAGTAGGATGGTGTTTAGACAAGGAGAGGGCTCTGGCCACAGGCCAGGATTCCTTTAAGATGCATCTTGATCGCTTTTATCACATTAGGTACAAGTTCCATGGCAACGATGACAACACTTGGAATACTGACGAAAAGGGATTTGCTATTGGATTGGGAGTCGCAGGTACTATAATTTGCCGTACCTCACACAGTAATCCAAACATCATCTAAGATGGTGGTCACGATTGGGTTACTATTGTGGAAGCCATCTCAGGTGGTGCCAAAGTCTTGCCTCCTCTCATTAACTTCAAGGCAAATGCTCACTTGATGGAGCACCATAGAAATATCGAGATTGAAGAAAAGGAAGATGCTTTCATTGCCACTTCCGCAAAAGGGTACACAAACAGTGATATCACCTTTCAGTGGTTTCAGGGGGTATTTGAACCACGAACTTGGCCTATGAACGGTATCAACCAGTATCGTATTCTTGTCTTGAATGGTCATTCAACACATGTGGATAATTCTGAGTTCATCAGGTATGCCATTGACAACAATAATCATCTTCTATGTCTTGTGTCTCATTTCGACTGACGTTCTCCAACCCCTCGATGGTGGCATCTTTACCCCACTTACAACCTACTACAAGCAAGAGCTGGAAGATCATGTACGTCAGCAAGGCCCATATGGTAGAATTAAGAAGGAAGACATCCTTCCTTTGCTTCAGTGAGGAAGGCAGATAACCTTTCAGCCAGAGACTATCAGGTCAGCCTGATATGCGTCTGGGCTAATCTCATCCAACAAAAATTATATTCTCAGAGATCCTATCAAATATGGTTCTAAAGACTCCTTTGGCTACAAGACGACCTGGTCTTTGTCTATCAGCAGGAAGAGTAGTTGGAGCCCCTGAGCTTGATCGTATTCAACTGAGTAATTAGCAAATTTGAGCAAACTCCTACCAATAATGCTCTGAAGAAACTCTTGACCTAATGTATCAAAGAAGGTTGTCCTATCAATGCTGCAAAGATTATTGCTGAGGAAGAGGTTACAAAGGTACGCCAACTAGCAAAGCCGGCCAAAGCTGATAGAAGGCAACTACGTGGTGGACTTATACTAAGCCCCTAGCACTTGGCCAAGCGATAATATAAGTATATGGAACTTGATAAGAAAATGGCTGAAGCTGCAGTAAAGCGTAAGAAGACCAAAGGTCAAGTTAGAAGAAAGATCTAATCCAAGACGAACCAAAGAAGTGAGACATGCCTCAACTATGCTGACGAGGCTATCACATCCAGCTCCAGTAAGGACGACTCCGAGAGCAGCAGTGATGAAGAAATGGTTGATAATCAATCATATCAAGCCACTATTAAAGTAAGTATTCCATTCAGATAATATCCACTTTCATCTCATCTCACGACTTGACTCCAACAGAGCTCCAATCAACCTGCAACCACTTGCGAATTGCGGCCTAGAACTCCCTCTACCCGTACTAGGAAGTAGAATAATTTTAGAATTTTTTCTCTTCTCAAAACCCTTAACCTTGTAAGTTAATCATTAATTATCACTCTTGGTATATATTAACTGATAGACATAGCTGTATTACCTCAATCGATATCAATCTGACAGGGGTTATTGGAATGGATACTGGCTATTTGCATACCAATTTGTAGCTTATATGATATAGTATCATATGGGTTACAACTGTTTTTCAATTGAGTAGTCACATTTCATTTAGTGTCCCATAACTAGGGAGTGTCCCAACACTAGGTCAAATATGCTATATTAAAGCAATATAGATACTATATACAAATACTAGAGATAAATGCAAGGAACTATAAGGAGAGAAAAAATAGTAGTATCACTGCTTAGGGTGTGGTCAGGAGACCTCATATAAAGAATAAAAGGTAACTCAGAGCTAGCAGTAGGATTGAGTCTGGAGACAGCTGATTTGAATCTGCAGATTGGTGAAGATAGTGGTAGGATTTTGGTATTCTGTAGCTACCAATCTGGGGTGGGGGTCATTCAACATGGAAGGCAGTACCACAGCCAACCTTCAGATCAGGTCTGGAAGCCACTCATTGCAATTTTCCCAGAGACATATCGAATAGTATATGGCTTGACCTGTTGGCATGCAAATAATTATCAGTAGATTAAAGGAAAGAATAGCTCATCAGTCAAGTGGCTGCTAGACTTAGGAGACAGATCATTAGAAACAACTTAATGATGTAAGAGGTTTACTCCTGGTTCGATAATCACTAAAGCTCAGTGATAGACCTGCTAGGACTGGCTCTGAGAGAGGCTCCTAGAAGGCTCTCAGGAAATAAGACAACTATCAAAGGGCAAGCGGAACTAAACAATAACCATTCAACCAAGTGTTTTCTTAAAGTAAGTGTCTGTCACACGCTCCTTATCTTGTGCTAGTCAGGAGACAGTCATTAAACACCAGAAGTCCTCAGAGTTTCAATAATCTGATATATCTCCAATAATGATTATTACCAGGTAGTGCACTATTTACCAGAATCCTGGAATTCTACCAGAATACCCCAGGCATAAAACAAAATTCCAATCCTACAAGTGCTATCCAATACCATTCCTTACCGGAATCCTGCAACATAAGCATCCAACTAACTAAACTAAAAATAGTCCTAGCAACTGGAATCACTAAACAATTCCAGGCATGAAATCAAATCAAATAAAGCAAAATAATAATAACTTAAACCAATCAGAATCCATCAATCCCCTCTAGAGAAACTTACCAGAACATGTATTTATGTTACACTTCCTCATCATACTGTATATATATCACTGCCGTCCATCCAGCTAGATGTTGTTTGCTGCTTCTATAATGAGGACAGAGTGGGTTGAAAGAATATATTAGTGGGGGCATATTATGAAGAACCAAGAATATACCAAAACCCAATTGAGATAAGAGAAATGAATGCGACAAGACTGCTCCACCATTGAGAAGGAAGTCTGTCCGCACCCTACCAAAGACATTGTGTCAACAGACTTAACAGAATATGGTGAGGAAGAACAAATCCGTATAGCGAGATAGTATTGGACTGATTGTGAGAATGAGTCTTCTTATCGTGTGCATGCCACTAAGATAGTATAGCACACGGTGCAACCTATTGAGCCCTGGCGTCTTTTGGGTTTCATACAACACTACAAGCGAGTTCAGGATCCCGCTACTGAAGTCTGTTACAGTAGTAGCATGGAGGTCGTAATCTCTTACTAAATACAGTATAACACTATTAGAGAACTAACAGCTCTTACATCCTCGAGCTGTTAAGAGAGAATATTCTCAGAGTTAGAGGGTACATAGTTAGTATGATCATTAGATGTAGCTTGCAAACACTGAGATGCAAAATATAAATATCGAAGTTCCTCTGTAACTTTACAGAATTCATCAACCAATGGGGAAGAGATCTTATTAATATAATAAGTTTACGCAGGAAAATCTTTTTCCCATCACTTTACCTTACTGTGTACTTTCTATTTCCAGCCTTCCCAGACAATATCCAGGTACAATAATGCAACCCTCTGGCCTACTTCAATTCATTTGTCCCAGAATCAGCTACTCTTAACAACCTCAATTGCATCATTGACTTCTGTTTCATCATTTTCATTCAGGAGTATTCAAGGAATGTATCACTGATAGTGGCTAACTCTCTAGAGCTATTATCATTTAAAGCTTCTACTCTCAAACTGCTGTCTCCATATCTCCAAAATCCTCCCGCTCTTCAACCAAAATTGGAAAATTTCTGCACTCAAAATCACTAGTGCAAATCCTCACTAAGAGAGTGTTATCAATATCCTCTATCATAATATTATTGAATTCTGTTTCATTATCTTTGATCACCTTCCTGAACCTATCATTCTTATTTCCAGTATTATTAGTTTCCTCTCTAGTATTGCCACCACATTACACACAACACCATGATCAACTATCTTTCAAGTATTATTAACTTCCTCAGCCTTGTTACAAGAATCGGTGCTGGTATCATGCCAGACCTTTCGTTGATTAGGAAGCAAGGTTAGAACCACAAGTGTTCATCCAACTGCTTCCTTAATAATATTTCTGTTATAAAAATCTTTGCTCAGCTAACTGACTGCATCATCTTTCTTGCTGTCCCACTGTGATTCACTCAGATTTGCAAGCTTATTGGGAACCTCAGGTGGTAAGGGGTAACAGGGGCAGCCTATGGAAAGATGGATTCCAAGTTTGCCACCACACTGAAGACTGAAAGTCAAAGTAAAGATAAAGATAAATTCAGCAAAAGAATCAAACGGTGAAACTTAATATTGATAAGCCTGAAAGCTTCACTCAATTCAAGTTCCCAAGAATTGATGGTTATCAGGGGAGTGTGTTGTTCAGATTATAGTTAAGTAGAATAATTCATAAGCCAATAATAGTCATCACTGACCTCTGGTGAGCACCCTACTCAGCTCAGGGTTATCGTGACACAGGTTGTTAGGGGTAGCTGGTATGGTAACTATAATATCTGGCTAGGCCTATGTGTATTCGTACGGAGATTTTTCATCTAGGAAGACTGGTGATATAAGGTAACCAAGTTACTCAAATGAGGACAGAAAAAAGGGGGGAAATAGTTAAAGATAATTTTCTAGCGTGATAACTGTTTATGTTGATAAGATCTCTTCTCCGGTGCTTGATGATTTCTATTTAAGCAAGAGGGGTACTTCGATAATTATATTCTGTGTGTAACCGCATCCTCGGTGGTGGCAGGAATTGATAAGGTAACGATACTATCTCTATACCAAAGTGCGGTATATAACGAGACGAAGTACCGGAGGCTTAGACTAAGTTGTTGTAACAAACCTCCTACTATATCGCAACCACCACGTAGTTCCTAATAGCTAAGTATGTTTGGTCTTATGGGATTCTTGAAGCGAACTGAAGAAGTAACTGTTCAACCAAGTATATTGAAAACTCTGTCTGTCGAGGTCTGCTGTCTCTAAGTCCGAAGAACCACAGGTCTTAAATACACTTCTCAGGCTAACCGGAGCCTTGTAAACAATAACCATCAAGACTTCCAAAAGGGGAGTCTTGAAACGTTACATAAAATATATCAAGGATCAAACGATACCTTGACACAATAAGTAAAACCTACTAAGTATCAAACGATACTCGAAACCAAACATAAAACATCATGAGTATCAAACTTAATCATAAAACATACTGAGTATCAAACAATACTTGAAACCAAACATCAAATATCATGAGTATCAAACTCAATCATAACACATACAGAGTATCAAACAATACTGGAAACCAACCAGTAACCCGTACCGGTTACACCGCGTCTGAGTCTTTGCGAGCTACATGTACTAACCATAGTAATTAAGTATCGAAGAAACAAAGTTCTCTGAACTCGTAAGTGCGAACACCTCTTGCCCCTAATAACTATTCAATCCCATGCTCATATTATAAACAGGGAGACCACCATATTCTCGTAGGGATGTGTCAGTCCTGTGAATAATAGACTAGTCGAGAGTACATGTGGCCGACTAATACCAATGTAATAATATCTCTTCACCAAACCGTATATGAAGTAGCCAACTTCAAAGATGTCAGACCATTGAATGTGCCAGAATCTGACACTGTTCACGCATCAGGTTTCCGAACCTGCTTGTGGTAGTGATCACTCGAATAGCAATTTGCGCGCAGTATCTGGTGTTGGTACAGAGTGGTTCTGAATGGGCCCGGAACTCTCCGCTATGTGTCTTCTGGTATCCTCATACAAGTATTTTACCTAAGTGTTTATTTCGATTCCGTCCATCTTCTTAGGGAACTCTGGTTCCTACGCTGTGGGCATCCTAAAAGGGGAATGCACACTTCAATCCCTCAGATGTCCTTGCCCAATCATCGTCCTCGTTTATGACTTGTCGCATAATTATATTTTAACTAATATTAACTATGATTCGGCTGTGAATTGAACATGTGACCTTGTAGTCAGAGACAGGTGACTATTATCTTAAGCTAGACCGAGATGTATGTATTCGTGTGCTTCCGTTTCGGCTGGTTTGTGTGTAGGACTCTGTGCATAGGGGTTTGTGCATAGGGGTCTGTGCGTGGGTTTTGTGGATTGGATCTCTTGGCATACCTAACACACATATCCACTCGAATTGAAATTCGAAGAGGTTGGATAGCTTGAATAAGGTTAAGTCCCCAAATTCGAAGGGGTTTCTACAATGTGTCTTCAATTCAACTGTATGAGAAAAATCCTCTTTCAACTATTATCACGCTAGTGGCGAACTACTGATAACTTGACATTCCACATGTCGATAAGACTCCCTGGCCCATTACTATTATTCTCTTCATACAAGTTTCATAGCCATTTGTTTCTACTCTCTTCAATATACCAGGTGTCAGTGACTATTCAGCTCACGCCGCGAGAGGCATTGTGGTCTTGCCTTCCATGGGTACTACCCAAAGCCAATCAACCATTGACTACCTCTACCACGACTACTTATATGTCTCTACAGTAATATAAGATTCCCACAGATAACCTACTCTATCTCAGACTAACTTCCAACATTCACTGAACTGGTATTAGGGCAATCTAAGCTTGTTTCTTAACCTTCTGATAGATCTTCCAGCGGCTCTCTTATGGTCCTTAGATATGTAGGAGTCCGCCTATACTCATCAGGTATCATATGGAGTCAGAGTAGGTCACATTCCTCAGGTCATGTACCTGTACTGTGGTATCCCATCTATATCCTGCCCCCAGCACCTGATTGGACGAACGGCTGTGACATTTATAGTGTTATAAGCCTATCTCTTATCCTTAACTTTAGTAGAGAGATTGTCAACTACATAGACATTTTGCCTCAACAAACTGCTTATTCGTCGTTGCCAAAGGGAGGTGTTGGACAACTGTTTCTGGCACAAGGTCGCGCTTGAATCTCACTTTAATCATACCAAGGCCCGGTATGCCTTTGGGTACCAGCAGTACTACCAACATTTAACCTGGGGCATCCCAGTAGTATTTCTAACATACCCCTGTATGGATTTTCCAATAAAGAGAGCATAATCTGATCTCAAGGTAGGGTACCTAGGATCTCTTAGAGAGGGTAACAAGATTTTCAAGGTAGGGTTACTTTACCACTTTATGCCTGAAATCAGTGTTGAAGTCCGTCTAACAACTAGCAATGTATTCTAGGAGATTCATGTAACCATTCTATTGTTTACTTCAACTCCAGAGAATATCTTCTCTGAAAGGTAACTCTGTCTAACAGGGCACCTTTCACTGCCGTTAGTTACAATGCTTATCACTAAGGGTAACCATTACTCTAGCTCACTAGTAGACTCTTATACTAATCCTTAGTCTACAATGATATAGTATATATACCGGACCGGAGTTACTCTATTTAGCACTTGGTATACCATTTGGGCTTGTAAGATGGTCAGTTGTAGCTACCTGTCCTATGGTTATTACATAATGTGCAAGCACATTGCGAGTTGCAACATTTGGGGATACAGCGGACTCATTGCCTCCACCACTACTCCTTTTTATAACCACACTATTATTACTATCCTGAAGGAATACACCAGCACTATAGAGACATCCATTACTGCTATTAGCTTAAGAAGAATCCAAATTCAGAAAATCTTCTTCTCCATTTACTATGCTATTAGGATTCATGATCAAAGTAGTATGTTTGATAATAGCTAAGGCAAAGTTTGAGTAAATACAAAAAGCTGACTTTCTTCTTCAGTCGAAAGATTAGAGAGTAGACATATATTCTAAGGTTATTACTATTCCCTTGTGCATGGGAAAGAGAAAAGAAAATCAATATAAGGAAAGGAGTGTGGAGGAGTTCACAAGGTAATAGTTTTTGCTACAAGTCCCATTGTCCCTCAGGATTTGTCTATAATGTGTTTCAACTAGTAAGTGATTACCACGAGTAGTCTTCATTAAGGGATGGGGTGCCGCTCATTTTCACCCACTAGGCCATGCAGTTACAGAGACCAGGAAGGTTTTTTCTAGCATAACCGCCAGCCCCTTGTCCATCTGGAGTGAATCCCCGCTCATTCCATGAATGGAGTCCTGTTTCTCACCACCTAATGTAAAGAGGATCTGTCTAATCAATGAATGGAGTCAGAGGGTGGGGTCAGGAATCCCAAAAAACCATGTCCTGCTCCAGGCCATCAAGCGGAGTGGCAAGGGGAACCGGTCCTGTGGCCCACTCTCATTGGGGCCCCCAAGACCCTCTAATGAACGCTACCACCAGGTAAATAACCTACAATAGCAATCAATCCAAAATCAAGCTTATCCTTGAATCTCTCTATAATAATTAACAACCAATATTGAGTAATTGTTCATAGATATCTTGGAATATAGAGAATTAAGTTAACGTATTTCACTGGGAAACCACTCATCACGGTTAAGCCGCCCAAGATTTCCCGTCAAATCCAATACCGAAAATGTACACGAAATAAATAGAATAAAAATAAAAAAAGTGAAGGGGCATGATCCTAGATTGGTCAAGAAATCCCTCGAAGTTGGCTACGGGTGATTCGCTGTGGTTGTGGTTGAGTAACACACTGGCTTGCTCCATGATACCCGGTATCTGAGCCACTATCAATCCATTCAGGCTCAGAATCTGAGTCCAAATTTAAGTTTCCAGAGTAATAACCTCTGGACTCAGGTTAATGGTAACCTGCTTTCTGGATTTTTGCTTCTGCTTAGGTGAAGGAGGGTTGGTTGGGGTTGGTTGGGCCGCTTTGGTAGCTCGCCGTTGTGCAGTTTTGGCTTTTCTCTCCGCTAGGATACAGTCCTTTTCCTCCACCGCATGGCGTAGCTGTAGCACATCTTCCACACAGATAACCCGTGCTTTAGACATCTCTTTTCTGCTCTTCGCCTTTGCCCTATCCGCTGCACTGATGGCCTTTTCTCGCAGGTTGGCATTCTCAATTGCAAGAATGACATTATCCGCAGTGGCCCGAGTAGCAGCATTAAGAAGCTTAGTAACTAAACAATGAGTATACTTACTTTTAGGGGTAGATTTGGGAAGAGTGTTGAGAGTCTTCCTACCATGGATTAGTATGCTTCTACAATGGCAAGGAGTGACAGGAACTCGGAATTCTGGCTTGATTAGGGGTTGCTGAATATGGGCACCAGTGGTAGATTTTTTGGGGCTTAAAACTCGGCGCTCATTAAGAGGGACGATTCCAGTAGCTTCAAAGGCGCTCTGAATATTCTTCTTGGTATAAGTCATCTTCCGTGCCTTAATCAATAGTCTATTATATATTATCATGAATAACTTGTATTGAAAAAAATTTAAGATTGTTCAATTCATGGTTGACTAACGAATAGAAGTTCCCTTTATTAATACCTGTCTCTCCACCCTCGATGTAGTCATCCAAGCAGTGACTATAATTCCGTTGCAGAGAACCAAATAGTCCCACATCTAGAGGGTGTAAGATATGGGTAGAGTGAGCGGGTAGACATAGGGGAATTATATCATTTTGCAAACAATAATCCAAGAATTCCCATGTGACATGCGAGTCATGCCCATCTAGAATAAGAAGCCCTATAGCTCCGCTAGCCCTATCCTGTAGTTAGTTATAATAGTTGCTTAGGTATCAAGGATCTTACAGCTCTGAAGTGTTTGGCTCAAAGTTTTCAGTTAAATAATCAAGGCCAATAGATCGAGAGGTCCATCCCTTATCAGAAATGGCAAAAAAAGCTTTATCCCCCGCTTTGACCAATGCTGTCCAGCCCTTGTAGTGTGCCTGGCCCTTGGATATGATCATAGGCGGAAGCACACTGCCCCCAGCTGATATGGTTTCTATCACTGTAATCATTTCTCTCTTTCCTATCTGCGTTTTCCGTGTAGTTTTCTTTTCTCGCTTTCAGATAACTTTGACCTTCGTAGTCATGCCCATCATGAATTCTTTTTCATCAACATTATAAATATTTTCTGGCAAAATGCTATGGGATCTAATAGTAGAGCGTAGCTAATTCTATTAATTATATTTAAAGCTTATATACATTAGTATTTGGTACTTAATTGCTTCACATACCTTGGTAAAGAAGGCCCACAACACAATAGGATTGCTGGCATAGCAACGCTGTTTATCGGGCCTAGTAGCAAATTTCGCAGCTAGAGTAGGATGCCGGTCAAGAAACCGGGTAATCCAATTCCTTCCCAGCCCAGTCTTTCTCTTCCCATGGCTTCTCATTGACCCAGCAGCGATCTGCTTCACATACTCCATTTTTGGTGGCCAGCCATAGTCATCCACCCTCCCAATCCATGCTACAATTGCCTTTTCTTCTGCATTTGTCAAGTGCTGTTGGTCCTCATGGCTTAGAACTCGATTGGCGGTAGCCTGCTTCCTATCTCTCAAGGTTTCATACCGCAAGCCATACCTCTCTGCAGCAGCCCTAATACTTCCAATTTTCCCCGTCTAGAGGTCTTCCAATACCGAAGAAAATAGGAGTTCCCTAGAAGCATCAACTCGCTGGCATACTCGACCCATTTTGAAAATCTTGTGTGGTTTGGGATAATCGTTGTCATGCCCGGATACTCTAAAGCGGGGTAATATCGAGTATCATGGGTGGGCAGTTACCCGGCGATGGCTGGTTTCACGGTGAAATACGTTATGTCATTATTTTTTCAAAACTAACAAAATATTCTTCCTAGATGGTAGTTTTAAATGTAGTTAAGTGTAACCAAATTACCATTATCATAAATTATAAAAATGCATCAGGCATATAAAAAGTGCTTGCATAAGTGAATAGGGGGATTAGATAGGTTCTATACTTTGATATCCAAGCATTGTTTCCTTAATTTATACCTATTTTTCACACTTATTATAGTAGATAAGCTGTATATAAACTCTGTTCAAATTTCTCAAATTTAACACTATAATATCTGTTGATAGTATCAATCAACCAACTCAATACTTCTCCATATACCCAATTATAGCTACCTAAGTAAGTACACCAAAAGTTTAATGCTATGCTGATGTGTTTTCAATAGTATTCTCCACAAGCCGGCTCGAGCCTGAATTTGTTAATTGATCCAAGATATCAGATACTTAAAGGTAGAACTTAAAGGTCGTGGACAAAATATTTGATGGATTTGAGTGGAGAAGAAAACATCGACCTATTAAAAAAAAGAAAAAAGAAAATCAAGTACGAGTTGAATGTTCCCGGAAGAGGATATCTATCTCCTCAACCTGTAACTCCTCCTCTGCATCTAGCTTGAGCTCCAAATCCTCCACCTCTTGTACGCCTAGCCAGCTTTTCAGAATCAAACTGGGCCCTGCCATGGGCCCTGCCATAGGCCACTTCCGATTTTGCTTTTTTGTAATAATATTACCCGCCCTATCATGATAATTGTTACCTATTAGTAGAAGAAGAATACTGAAAGTAAAAGACTGGGAATATAGGTATTACCGGGAGAAGAGTTGCTCTGAAGGAACACCACCAGCCGGAACCGCAAGATAATTTCTTACCATACAGGACAAATGCGGAAATCTATGACTATTGACCTTCTACCAAAGTCTAACACTGACTTTATAATCTTCACAGGGTTGAGACAAATAGACTATAGCCTCGGAATCACCAGCCAGATCTGCAGCTAAGGAAATTGCTTCTGCCTCAGAGGGGGTAAGAGTAACTTCTGTCATCTTAAGCCATTCTCTTAAGGGGGCATCATTCTCACTCTCGAGTGTACACTCTGGTGTTGCTTGTCTTGATGGCGCCTGTGGTGCATATTTCTCATCATAAATTCTGTAAAAGTTACAGATAGCCTAGTTGATATATCACTCAGTCTAGCCTAGTCTTCTAAGGGTAATTGATTTGCACCGTAGGTCAAGCAAGAGTGCTAGTGCCAAAGCACTTTGCTCATCAGATTTGTTTCAGTAGCTGTTAAGAACAGTAAAGCCGGCATCGCATGCCTTGAAAAGAATGCTGCCCGACCCGCTTATATCTTTCTCTTTTGACCTTAAGTATCGAAAATGTCGTAATAGCAGCTCATTGTATGGTAACTGACGGAGTAGTGTAGGGTACTGAACTGCGCTCAGGTGGGTAGTTTAGTCATGGAACCTATGCAAAATGTCTTTAACACTTGAAAGAAGATTCCAGTCACCTTCTGTTAAGGTAAACTCAGAAAGTCTCTCTTCAAACAAGGTAAGCCTGTCAACCACTGGTCTGAGATATAGTAGTCTCTCGAGCATTGTGTATGTCGAATTCCATCTAGGGATATCAGTTCAAGCAGCAGTCTTCTAATATAGAGAAGTGGAAAAACTTGATTGAGTCTAATAAAGCGAGTTATAGGAAATATTAGAAAACATTCTGGACCTTCATATCCAGGAGTGGCTTGAGTGGGATCAATCATATAGCTTAGCATTTGGGTTCCAAGACTTCACCCAGAATATGGGATGCACAAATTTTGGAAAGACTTTGTCTTGCTTTCCATAATGCTGGTGATACTGCTAACACATTGGCGGACTCTGACTCCTCATCTTGGCCCCTCCGACGTATTCCGGGACCTTCTGCTTCTGCTAAAACCTCTTCAGGTATAGTGGCCTCAGCCTTTAATACTAAGAGGATCTTTTGTGCTGCGAGATTCAACACATGGGGCATACACCTCACTTGCCCATCTTTCCGCTTCCAGGCTTGGCCAAAATCATGTAATTTCTGCTCTAGCTGCTTGCATAACTTATCATCGACTGAGGCATTGTCCATGGTAATACAGCCTAAGGACTGTTCGATACCATATAGTGTTAGTGTTTCATACACAGTATTAGCAAGATTCTCTCCAGTATGAGAACCCTGCAGACAACTAAATGCAAGCACTATACTCTGCAACACATAGTTGGAATCCATCCAATGACCAGTAATTCCCAAGTAAGCTATCTTATTTGAAGAGGTCCATGCATCAAGTGTTAAATTAATTCATCCACTCTTATTTGTATTGTTAAATAAGGGAATTTTGATGGTAGGAAGCATCTCGCAATACATCTAATGCAGGTCTCGAGCCAGTGTCTGACCAGAGCGAGCTTTGCCATTTGGATGACAGTATTCAAGAAGGTCGCGGAAGGATTGTGATATTATAAGTTTGAATGATGAATTTGGATTGACGATAAAAACCACTAGTAACTTACAGAATACTTGGTAATCAGACGATTGACTAGCTCTCCGGGTACTGCCACTCAGAGTCCAGGGTGTTACATCAGTAATACCACTTGCACGCTTTCGCTTTATTACCCCCATTGCCCCTAAATACTGTTCTTCTTTCTCTTCTGTAGGCAGAAGTGCAGGGTGGTGCTTTTGGAAATGCCGGATAAAGCCACTAGTAGTAGTGTAGTTTGGTGAATAAGGACCCCAAGTTCTGCTACAATGGCAACAGGGAACTCAATTGGGCTTACGAGTATTGGTAATGGGTCCTTGGTGGATGGTTGGGGTGTCAGAGCTAGGTCAATTCTGAATAACTTCACAAATGATCATTCTGCGATTGTAAAGATAGGAGCGGTATATCATCGAATCTAGTTGACCAGAAATTGTGTTTGAGGTGTGCACTGCATTGCCGCTAGTATTTAGAAAAATCAATTAGCTTAGATCGTACCTTTCACTTGAAGTTTATTCGGCTACTACTGTAATTAACAGAACCAAGAAAGTGAAACGATTAACGTACACCAGTTTCCTGCTAAGGTTCGCTGAAATATCTCTATATCATCGGCTGAAGTAGGCATGCAGGGGGATGCAGCGGACACTGCATCCTCATAAAATGAATAGTCATTGGAAATAAGTGTACTTTCTGGAATCATATCAATGAAAGTATGTTGGGAGAAGGGGACCGCACTCGCTTGTGATAGCTGTAGGTCGGAAGGATTCTCCAAGTCATCAATTGAGGTTATATCCGTACTAAAATCCATGATTTCAGCCACGCTAAAGCTTCGTTGGGACCCTATCTGTTGTTCAATTTGAGATAACATTTTCAGCGGACCAAATATCCCAAAAGCTCGAACCTAAGTTTATGATGGCTCGATCTGGCCTGGCTCGTGGAATTGGTAGGCTCGTAAGGCTCGAGCTTTTCCGCTCATAGAGAATACTAGTTTTCAATCCTTTCTTCTTCAATTATATTAAGAAACCGGAAATGAGCTCTTTGCAATTTTTTAAGTAATTTAGAGAACAAGATTCCTGTACTAGCAATGATATTACCATTAGTTTTACTAGTATTATAAGATTACAATCTATAACCTATAGCTTATTTAAATATAAATAGCGTGTGAAGTTAATACTAAAGTATATGAGTTCTTACATGTAAAATCATTCCATTATAGAGAATACAAAAAAAGACAATAGCATTCATACAACCTACATATTTATATATTACTTAGTTAATGCTGTTGAAGTGTAATGAGAAGTATTGGGATAATTGATTGGTGCAGTGAATGGGTATAAGATGGTAAAATTTGTAAAATTTGAATACAGTTTATATACAGCTTACCTACTACAATAAGGTTGAAAAATAGCAATAAAATAAGGAAACTATGCTTGAATATTAAAATATAGAACATACACAATCATCCTATTCACTTAGGAAGATACTTCTTATTTGCCTCATACCTTTTTATCATTTATGATAATTCAAATTTAGTTACACTTAACTATTTTTAAAACTACCATCTAGGAAGAAGATTTTGTTATTATGCAAAAACAACCACATAGCTTAATTCTCTAAATTCCAAGGTATCTACTAACAAATTTTCAACGTTGGTTGTCAATTATTTATAGAAATAGTCAAGGATAAGTTGGCTTTAGCCTGGTTGTCAAGGCTGATCATTTACCCAGTAGGGATCAGTGAGTACTACCAAATTTCAAAAGTATCCGGATGCCTTGGTACTGTTAGGCTGAATCAGGTGACGTTTCAGGAAACCTTTCACCAGGTCTCTACCCAAAAGATTACCAACTTCAAACTGCGAAGGATCCTCCTAAACCACATTAGAATTTAATTCCTCTTGTTATTAGATAGAGGATAGGCTAAAGATTCGGAGTGTAGAGTGATATTTTAAATGAATGAACTTTTGGGTAGGTTATGAGGATGTAAGACTCTGGTAGCAGAGTTTGGGCACAGGGTTATGGCTTCTTCTAGGGAGGCGGTTAAAAATCTTGGCGCCAGGCCATCCTGATACTTTTGAAATTTGGTAGGAGGTGCAACAGGTTACCAAAAGAAAGAAAGAAAAAAATGAGAGAAATAAGAAAACACTGGAGAAAAGAAAAAACAACAATGAAGAAAACAGGAACAAACAAAGCTGTCGATAGCATAATAGTTTGGTTTACAATTTCTCCTACTTGTTTTCAATATAAAAGAAACAAGGGAAAAAAGAAATTACTAGTGGTGGAACTGGTACAGGTTACTCGTTTGATTTCGAGTTTCATTTGATACTCAGAATGTTTCATGTTTTGTTTCCCGGATTGTTGGACATTCAGTATGTTCTCTGTTTAGTTTCAGGTATTGTTTGATATCATACTTAGTATGTTTTATGTTTGGTTTCAAGTATTATTTGCTAATCAGTATATTTTATGTTTGGTTTAGAGTATCATTTGATACTCTCTATGTTTTATATTCAGTACATCAGTATAAAAAGAAAGGGGCGTTGGGTGAAAGGCCTATGCGCACGGGGGGATGGAATCCACCAGGTACGCCCTATACCCTTGGTGTATCCGAATTCTGGTTGAATATCAATTTGCAGAACTCCCGCCCCTAGCGATCCTGAGACTTAGTATCTGCTCTACCTACCTCCACTAATTGTACTATCCTGAAGAGTCTATTGAGAATGTTCTTATCTAATAGTGTATTGATTATCCTAGTAACCATTGCGGCCTATAACAAACCCCTAAATATTACTAACTAAAGAGGCCAGTTAAGTGCTTAAGTTTCTCAACACTCTAACTCCTTTGAGTCTTCCTAACATCTGACAATGGTGGAGCACAGAAAGAGAAGTTAACATTGTCTTTCATCTGCTGCCAGCTATAGGGGAGCTATCCAGGGAGGCTGTATACCATTCAATCCATCTCAGCGAGCGGATTCCAGCAGCCTGCTTCCATACTTGATCCGACTGCTGGCTGTAGAGCTATCCTTCTCTTTGCTCTGCTGCCAGCGATAGACATGCAACTGCATCGAGCCTTATTGATAGCCAATCAAGGCTACAGTCATGCCACCGCTTTGAGCTATACACG
>Ga0307507_10003082_pt1 | contig 33247 bp, 22 predicted proteins | sample 7_EM_MG_FD_207223 | JGI IMG/M metagenome (GOLD analysis project Ga0307507, IMG submission 207223) | Populus trichocarpa ectomycorrhiza microbial communities from riparian zone in the Pacific Northwest, United States - 7_EM | ecosystem: Host-associated > Plants > Roots > Unclassified | place...
TCCCTACATCCTGTATTTTAGTTTTATACATGTATTTATTCCCTTAATCTTATATATTTATACTTTTTTTTGATATTAGTATTACATTTATATCATAATTATTGGATTAAGACCCATAGGGGCGAGAGGGCTGCTAGTTTATACGGTACTATAGTCGCCCTTGACGGGCGAGACTAAAAAACAAGAGTGCAGATAGCCCTGCAACCTCACTTTGATGCTTAGGTCCGAGGGCATTCTAGAGAAGCATTAAACCATATCCATAGTGGAAACCAGCCACCATACCTTACTTAGTTAACTAGCTGTTACACCGCTTTTCAAGGGTGTCGGAAATACTTGTACTGTATATATATTTTTCTTCTATAACTAGACATCTGTCGCATCTAAGCTTTAGAGAGGAGGAAAGGGGAAACAATATCGTAAATTGTAGAAAAATATGAACAGCAACCAAGCCACACTAGCTTATTTCAAATATAGTAGAGATACCCCTCCATTCACGCTAAATTCCGGATTTGAAACGGGAGCTCACAAATCCTGACTGGCTCGATAAAAAAAAAAGTCCGGATAGGGGGTTGGACTGGTATGAGATAGATGTGTGCATTCTATTGCGTATGATTTCGTTCTATAGGAAAAAGGAAATTCGAGTAGCACTTTTGTAGCAGGGCGATTCGGGGAGGAAAGTTAAGACGGCAATTAGGCTAGGCTGGCATGTTAAGCTGTAGGAGGGGGGGCTAAACGGGAGTGAGAGGAGGGAGGCAGTGGCAGCGGCAAGCTGTTGCAGCCCTCATGAAAGTGGTACACAGATTATTAGTACGGTATCTAAGGAAGGTAAGGAGGGCGATGCCTCCTCGGGCTTAGGTCATGTGGTGGGTGGCAGATGTTGGACGCTGTAGTAGAGCTATCACTCCCGCATGGCCATTTTTGGCAGCACACCACAGGGGTACTCGGCCCAGGCTATCTGGTTTGTCGGGGTTGACCTCATCTCGTTCGAGTAGCATTTTGACAATGCCCTCGTGCCCATGGTAAGCAGCCCACCAGAGTGGTGTTCGGTCGAATTCATCTGGCTTGTCGGGGTTGAGGTCGTCCCGTTCGAGTAGTAATTTCGCCACTGCCTCGCGCCCATTGAAAGCGGCCGACCGGAGTGGTGTATGACCCCCCTCTGATTTGTTCAGGTCGACGTCGTCTCGTTCCAGTAGCGCTTTCACAACTCTCTCATGCCCTTTCCGAGCAGCCCACGTGAGTGGTGTTTCACCGTTGTCATCCAGTTTGTTGGGGTTGACATCGTCTCGTCCGAGTAGCGCTTTTACAATTCCCTCATGCCCATGCCAAGCAGCCCACAGGAGAGGTGTCATGCTGTCCTCATCCGGTTTGTTGGAGTTGACATCGTCCCGTCCGAGTAGTATTTTCACAGCTCCCTCATGCCCATTGCGAGCAGCCAGCAACAGTGGTGTTCGGCCATCCCTACCTGGCTTGTCAGGGTCAATGTCGTCCCGGCCGAGTAGTACTTCCACCACTCCCCCGTGCTCATTCCCCGCCGCCCACGCGAGAGGTGTATCACCCATGCTGTTTATCTGGTCGACATCCTCGTCTTCCATCCCTACCAAACACGCTACAATCACATTAATCTCAAAGATGGATGCACAGTATAGGCCGTTGAGCAGGGAAAGTCGAAATCGATACCGAAAACACACGGTCCCTGCTTTCAGGATGATTTTGGTGGGTATGAGGTTGTTGTGGTCGTCATATAACTTCAGAGCGAGCGATTTCGCGCAAGCTGAGAGGTCCAGTCTTATGTAGATTCCCCAATATAGGGAAGAATATTTGAGAAACCGTGTCTATAGCTGGTCGAGAGGGGTGCGTTGGAGATTGAGAGGGGGTATGCGTTGGAGATCGCGGGCAGGAGCGGGCGGGAGCGGTCGGGAGAGCTTTTGGCCTGCTGCGAATTTAGAAAATTTAAGCAGATTTTTGCAATTGTTGAGTAAGCTGTTCCACGAAGCTCGATATGAAGGCGGAGGGCTCGCGAGGGGGTAAAGTGAGTTAAGCGTCGGGGGAGGCCTCCTTGCCGAGTCGATGACAACAAGTCCCCGGCAAGGTATCTCGAGTGCTAGGGCGCGGCAGAGCTCATCCGAGTTCAGGCGCGGCTCTGCAAAGTCGCCATGCCAAGCCTCTCTCTCCCGCCTTGTCCACTCTCGCGCTTTACAAGTACTAGTACTCGAGTAGAGAGGAGGAAAGAGAAAAGATAAATTTGAAAAAATAAATGACCGACAACCAAAAAAATAAAAGCAAAAAAATATCATACAAATAACTCCCGCGTGCCCACTCTCAAGTGGCGTTTGGCCGTACTAATCTAGTTTGTTGGGGTCGACGTCGTCCCGTCCAAGCAGTATCCCCACCACCCCCTCATGCCCATTCTGCGCAGCCCATACAAGAGCCGCATTACCCACGCAGTTTTTTCGGTCGGTATCCCAACCTCCCACTGCCAAATCCCAAAGATAGATGCAGAGTGTAGCCCACCGAACATGGAAAGCTCATCGAAACCAAAGTTGAAAAGATACAATCCTCTGTGCTTTCAATGGTATTTCAGTGGGTAGGTGGCTATTGGGGTCGCCAAAATTCAATAACTTTATTCTTCACCGTAGCCCCGACCAAACTGGGCCGGCGGCGAACATGGATAAATTACTACTAATTTCTAATAACCCTACTCAAGCAGCCTTGATAATTTCCTTTTTTGCACACTAAACGCCCATGTTCGTCGCTCGCCCAGTTTCGTCGCTAGCACTTGGGCTTAAGGGCCGCTCCGAGTGAGATATCCACATCAAAGCCGCCATGCCAAGCCTTGATTTTATCCTATAATATGATATCATACCTTGTCCGTTGCGCCATAAGCATTCCCTAACCCCGAGCTATCTGTTATTGCGTTGAGCTTTGTCACCTGTGTTATCACAAATTGTGGTTTCCTGTAGGGTTGTGTCGAGTTCAGCGAAGCTAGAAGGAATCTAAATATGTATCTGTCAGCGGTATCTTTCCGAGTGCTATTGCCTCTACGCACACTTCAGAAATATCATTGGGAATTTTCTCCATGATCTCTGCCTCAAGACTACTCCATCACATCTGCGGTTGTGTCTTCATCCAACTTAGTATGGGGATATCCGGTAATATCACCTTTCCTGAGGGCGGTGAGTATAGCCATCACTCTTCCGGAAAGATGCTCTCAGATTTCATCTTGAATATCAGAGAGTTGGGGGTCCCCGTTTACCAATGCCCTTTTTCTGGTTTTCACAGGCTTACGCTATTTCCCCCGGTACCTCTTCTAGCCTGCCCGCAGCCTGTCCGGGTAGGGCGCTCAACATGCTCGTCGATGACTGCTCCCTTTAGGCGGAGAAGTCGGAGTAAATACATGCAATGCCCACATTTTCTCCTTTACGCGAGGCCGCCGGGTACAGTAGCCTTACGGCGCAAGGCAGTGCGGTATCACAGTTGGTTCCTGCCTTTACCGTAAACTACCCCCATCCCCCCAACAATAGAGAAGTTTGTCAGAACCAAATACTGTTAATCGGCGCACCTCGGGGGTGATTCCAAGACACATTGAATACCGGTATGCTATTGGGTAGTTCCGATTAGAACCTAGGATAATTTAGGATCTGGGATTTGCTACTTAACTACAGTAACTAATCGAGACTGTAGAGTGTAGAGTAAACCTCTGGTGACACTCTTAGCTTCCCGTACCCTAAAATATAAACACAACTACTACCTCGATTACTATGGCAGGTGCAAAGAAAAAAGAACAAAATCCTCAACTCTGCTCCAGTCTGTTCATAGGAGCTACAAAAACTTGCCGCTATTATCTCCAGGCAGGTGGCTCAGTCAGCACACCATTTCCTTGTTTTATAATGCCGTCACAGATCTCACTCGGATGGGTTTGGTGTTCGAAACGGTAATTTTACATAGCAGACAATACGATTAAATACGATACAATATGGTGACCTACGGTGAACCAACTAGGAGGCGTTGGCCTGATCAAGGTAAAGAAAATATTATTATTATACTTTTTATTTCGATAAAGACGTAAGAGGGGTTGCGCATGCCCTAAAGAAATGAGAGGAAAACCTGGTTTATCATGAGTCTTTAAATATACGATTAGCCCTGGCATCGCTCATAAGGGCCTCGCGAACCTAACTTGGCTCTTCAGTAACACCCCCCGCACACAATTCCCCTCATATGCCACTAAAGCCTCATAGTTCGAGATACCTTTCCCGGTATTGTACCTTACGGCAGTAAATTGCAGCATTGTATCAACTAGTTTCAACAAAGTAACGTACAGTATTATTCGATCGCTGCTCGCTCGTAGGTTGGTGTTTGGCAGTACCTTGGTCCTTTGGATCACTCTTATAAAATTAAGGCAGGATACAGGATATACTCGAGGAAGAACTCGCAATTTGTTGGAAATTACTTGAAGCTGCTCGGTAGCTTATGCTCTAGTTAGAGTTTGCTTGTTTCGCAAAGTCTATGGTTTCGGCAATGCCTCCGTTGGTGAATCCATCGGATGCGGTAACCGGCAGGACTGAATGCGGGAGAGTCAGATGGACTGCATAAAAAGCTAGAGTCTTTACTCTAAAGGTCCTTTGTGAGGGAATCATTGCAGGGAATGTTTTTTTGTTTTGTTATCACCGAAGTAAGCTAAGAATTGGAACATGCATGGAAGAAAGTGAATATATGTGGGGATCCATGCTAGGTTAGGGGTGATTTCATTACGTTCCATATATACTCCTGTCTCTAACATTAATTTAGAGAGTGATGGACATCAGAGAAGCAGCGAGCTATCTATACTATTTATAATTCGGTATCGTATTAATTGTGTGCAATATTATTCACCTGGTTACTATATGTAAGCAGGGATATCAAGCATTGGAGCCACTTGTGACCAAGAGAAGTAACTTTAGAGATTTCGACAACAGTTGTTGAGCCCTGTTCATAAAAGCGACTTTTGTAATGTATTCGAGTATACTAGCATAGTCCGGGTACTGCTCTCCGGAATCGCATGCCATGTTGGCATCCAAAACGATGCAGGAGGGTTTGGCTATGCAGCGCATGTTTGGAGTTTATACGGTAATCGTCCTTGACGGGTAGGACTAAGAAAACAAGAGTGCGGATAGCCCTGCAACCTCACTTTGATGCTTGGGTCGGAGGGCATCCTAGAGAAGCATTAAATCATATCCATAGTGGAAGCCAGCCACCATACATTACTTGGTTAACTAGCTTTTACGCCGCTTTTCAAGGGTGTCGGAAATACTTGCACTGTATATATTTTCTTCTTCTACAGCTAGATATCCGTTGCGTCTAAACTTTAGAGAAGAAGAAAGAGGAAACAATAAATTGTAGAAAAATATGAACAGCAACCAAATCGCACTAGCTTATTTCAAATACAGTAGAGATACCCCTCTATTCAGGCTAAATTCTAGATTTGAGACAGCAGCTCAAGAATCCTTACTAGCTCGGTATAAAAAATAAGATCTGGATAGGGGGTTGGACGGGTATGAGATAGATGCGTGAATTCCATTGCGTATGATTTCGTTCCAGAGAAAAAAATAAAATTCGAGAGGTACTTTTGTGATAGGCTGACTCAGGGAGGAAAGTTAAGACGGCGATTAGACTAGGGTGGCGTTTTAAGCTGTAGGAGAGGACCGAGTGGGTGTGAGGCGAGGGAGGCAGTGGGAGCGGTAAGCTGTTGCGGTCCTTGCGAAAGTGATACACAGGTTATTAGTACGGTATCCGAAGAAGGTAAGGAGGGCGATGCCTCCTTGGCTTAGGCAGCGTGGTGGGAGGCAGATGTTGGACGCTGTAGTAGAGCTATCACTCCCGCGTGGCCATTTTTGACAGCATACCATAGAGGTGCTCGGCCCCGGCTATCTGGTTTGTCGGGGTTGACCTCGTCCCGTCCGAGTAGCATTTTCACAATTCCCTCGTCCCCATGGTAAGCAGCCCACCAGAGTGGTGTTTGGCCGCTGCTATTTGGTTTGTCGGGGTTGACGTCGTCCCGTTCGAGTAGTATTTTCACAATTCCCTCGTGCCCATAGTAAGCGGCCATCCAGAGTGGTGTTTGACCGCACTCATCTGGCTCGTCGGGGCTGACGTCGTCTCGTTGGAGTAGCATTTTCACAATTCCCTCGTGCCCATCGCGGGCAGCCCGGAGGAGCGGCGTTCCACCGCGCTTATCTGGCTTGTTGGGATTGACGTCGTCTCGTCCCAGTAGCATTTTCACAATTCCCTCTTGCCCATCGCGGGCAGCCCGGAGGAGTGGTGTTTCTCCATACTGACATAACTTGTCGGGATTGACATCATCTCGGGCTAGTAGCATTTTCACAATCCCCTCGTGCCCATAGCAAGCAGCTAGCGAGAGTGGTGTTTGGTCGTAGTCATCTAACTTGCCGGGGTTGACGTCGTCTCGTTCGAGGAGCATTTTCACAATTCCCTCGTGCCCATTGCAGGCAGCCCCCAAGAGTGGTGCTTGGCCATCCCAATCTGGCTGGTCAGGGTTGACCTCGTCCCGCGCGAGTAGTAATTTCACCACTCCCTCATGCCCATTGCAAGCCGCCTGCAACAGTGGTGTTTGGCCGTCCTCCCCTGGCTTGTCGGGGTCGATGTCGCTCCGCCCGAGTAGTTCCCTCACCACTTCCTCGTGCCCACTCTCAGCAGCCCATGAGAGAGGCGTGTTACCCATGCTGCCTTTCCGCTCGATACCACGACCTTCCGCCACTGTAGAACCCGCTACAATCTCATCAACTACAAAGATGGATGCGCGGCCTAGACTATTGAACAGGGAAAGTTTACCGAAATGGATACTGGGTTCCTATACTTTGGAGCCGATTTTTGTTGATACGCGGATATTGCAGTCGTCAAGCAACTTCGGTGCGTAATCTGAAAGGTCCCTTTTTGCGTGGATTTCCCAATACAGAGCAGAATATTGGGGAGACTGCGTGTCTTGGAGGCTGAGAGGGGGAGCGCGCTGGAGATCGAGAAAGAGTCTGCGTTGGGTGCTAGGAGCGGGGAGGGGCGGGGGTGGTCAGAAGACCCCCGATCTGCCGCGAATTCAGACAGCTTAAACTAGTTTCTAGAATTGTCGAGTAGGCTGTTCTAAAGAGTTCCGGATGAGAGCGGGGGTGCTCGAGAATGGCAAAGTGGTGTTAACTTAACCGCACGGTGGAAGCCTCATTGTCTCGGACAACAAGTCCTTGGCAAGAGGACAGCAAGGTCCTTGTTTAAGGGACACTGTGGCTGTCGAGTTCGCCTTATCCCGACTGCTAAAGGGTGGCGTAGCTCATAGAGTTCAAGCGCCGCTCCGCAAGAGGCCATGCCAAGCATCGCTCTCTCCCCTCTTTGTCACCTCACACATCTACTCGAGCACACTTCAGAGGAGAGGAAAGGGGAAACAATATCGCAGCCTGCTCCTGCTTTCGTAAACTACCCCATCCCCCCAACGATGGAGAAGATCTTCAGAACTAAATATTCTTTGTTGGCGAACCACAGGCCCAGTTCAAAGAGTTATTTAATAAGCTACTGAGCAGTCTCCAATCAGAACCTTGGATAATTCAGGATCCAAGATTTACCAATCGACTCACCGGGACCACAGAGTAAATCTCCGGTGATAGTCTTAGTATTCTATACTCTAAAACATAAACAAAATTACTCCGGTCAGTACACCAGGTGCAAAGGAAAAGAAAAAAGAAAAGAAAAAACAATTTTGCTCCGGTCTGCGCATAGAAACTGCCATAATTAACCGCTATCTCTAAGCTAGTAGCTTAGTTATCATCGTCATTTGCTTGTTTCGTTTCGCCATCACAAATCGTCACTCGTATAGGTTTAGTGTTCGAATGGCAATTTCACATAGGATACAATAATATTAAATATTATACAGTCTGGTAACTTTCCGTGAGCCAACTAGATGTTGGCCGAGTCAATATAAAAAACATTTTTGACCCCAATGAAAATGTAAGAGGAGGGGTTACACATGGCCCAGAGAAGTGGGAGGAAAACCCGGTTTATCATAAGTCTATAAGGGCCTCGCGAACCTAACTTGGCTCCTCAGTAACACCCTCTACACACAATTCTCCTCGTATTCTACTAAAGCCTCATACTTAAGCCTTTTGTCGAACCATCTTCCAATCTGCGCATCGGCATCTAAAATCCTCATAATATTATCGTAAAACATAATATACCAGCACCTTCTGCAGCGTGAACTCCAGTAGTAAAGACACTCTCTCCCCACATCACATCTTATAGTTCGAGATACCCATTCCGGTACAGTACCTTACGGCCGTAAGTTGCAGCATTGAATCAACCAGTTGCAATAAGGTAACATATGGTATTATTCGAGCACCGCCCGCCCGCAAGTTGATATTGCCCACCGCCGTGGCCTTCGAATTACCCTTATCAAATTAAGGTAGAATACAGGGCATGCTCGAGGAAAGAACTCTTTATTAGCTGGAAATGACTTGATGCTGCCTGGCATGGTCTGGTTAGACTTTCGATGTTTTCTTGAGGTCTAGGGTTTCGGCAATGCCTCCATTGTTGAATCTGTCGGATGCGGTAACCAGCAGCACTGAATTCGGGAGAGTCAGATGGAGTGCATCAAGGGAGAGAGTCTTTACTGCAGAGTTCTTTTGTACGGGGATCATCGCGGGGGGTGTTTCTTTTGTCTTTGGTTATCACGGAAGTAAGCTGGAAATTAGAACATGCATGGAGGAAAATAGATATGTGTGGTGGGATGATTTCGTTTTCATTATGTTCCATATATATACCCCTGCCCTGCCTTTACCATTTGTTTAGAGAGTAATCGTAATTAGAGAACTAAGCTGTGAGCCATCCATACACTTTACAATTCGATATCGGATTGATTGTGTGCGATATTATTCACCTAGTTACTACATGTAGTAGGGATATCAAGCATTTGATCTACGCACTTGTGGCCCAAACAAGCAGAGATTTCGACAACAGTCGCTGAGCCCTGCTCATAAACGCAACTTTTGTAATGTATTTGGGTATACTAGCATAGTCCGGATACTACTCTCCGGAATCGCACGCCATGATTGCACCCAAAACGACGTAGAAGGGTTTGGCTATTAGCGGATTTTGGAGTTTATACGGTAATCGTCCTTAACGGGCAGGACCAAAAAACAAGAGAGCGGATAGCCCTGCAACCTCACTTTGATGCTTAGGTCGGAGGGCGTCCTAGAGAATCATTAAACCATATCCATAGTAGAAACCAGCCACTATACATTACTTGGTTAACTAGTTGTTACGACGCTTTTCAAGGGTGTCGGAAATACTTGCACTGTATATATTTTCTTCTTCTACGGCTAAACACCCGTTGCGTCCAAACTCCAGAGAGGAGGAAAGGGGAGGCAATAAATTGTAAAAAAATATGAACAGCAACCAAGCCACACTAGCTTATTTCAAATACAGTAAAGATACCCCTCTATTCAGGCTAAATTCTAGATTTGAAACAACAGCTCACGAATCCTTACTGGCTCGGTATAAAAAATAAGATCTGGATAGGGGGCTGGACGAGTATGAGATAGATGCGTGTATTCTATTGCGTACGATTTCGTTACAGAGAAAAAGAAGATTCGAAAGGCACTTCTGTGACAGGCTGACTCAGGGAGGAAAATTAAAACGGCGATTAGACTAGGGTGGCGTTTTAAGCTGTAGGAGAAGGCCAAGTGGGTGTGAGAGGAGGGAGGCAGTAGCAGCGGCAAGCTGTTGCGGTCCTTGCGAAAGTGATACACAGGTTATTAGTACGACATCCGAAGAAGGTAAGGAGGGCGATGCCTCCTCGGCTTAGGCAGCGTGGTGGGTGGCAGATGTTGGACGCTGCAGTAGAGCTACTACTCCTGCGTGGCCATTTTTGGCAGCATACCACAGAGGTGCTCGGCCCCAGCTATCTGGTTTGTCGGGGTTGACCTCGTCCCGTCTGAGTAGCATTTTCACAATTCCCTCGTACCCATGGCAAGCAGCCCACAAGAGCGGTGTTTGGCCGTGCCTATTTGGCTTGTCGGGGTCGACCTCGTCTCGTCCGAGTAGCATTTTCACAATTCCCTCGCGCCGATAGTAAACAGCCCACCAGAGTAGTGTTTGGCCGCCCCTAATTGGCTTGTCGGGGTTGACATCGTCCTGTTCGAGTAGTATTTTCACAATTCCCTCGTGCCGATTGAAAGCAGCCATCCAGAGTGGTGTTTGACCGCACTCATCTGGCTCGTCAGGGCTGATGTCTCGTTGGAGTAGCATTTTCACAATTCCCTCGTGCCCATCGCGGGCAGCCTGGAGGAGTGGCGTTTCACCGCGCCTATTTAGCTTGTTGGGATTGACGTCGTCTCGTCCCAGTAGCATTTTTACGATTCCCTCATGCCCATTGCAAGCAGCCTCCCAGAGTGGTGTTTCGCCATACGTAGTTGACTTGTTGGGATTGCATTCGTCTCGTGCCAGTAGCATTTTCACCACCCCCTCATGCCCTGAGCAAGTAGCTAGCAAGAGTGGTGTTTGGTCGTACTCAGTTAACTTGCCTGGGTTAACGTCGTCTCGTCCAAGTAGCATTTTCACAATTCCCTCGTGCCCATTGCAGGCAGCCCTCATGAGTGGTGCTTGGCCATCCCAATCTGGCTGGTCAGGGTTGACCTCGTCCCGCGCGAGTAGTAATTTCACCACTCCCTCATGCCCATTGCAAGCCGCTTGCAACAGTGGTGTTTGGCCGTCCTCATCTGGCTTGTTGGGGTCAACGTCGTCCCGCCCGAGCAGTATTTTTACCACTCCCTCGTGCCCGTTGCAGGCAGCAAGACATAGTGGCGTTTTGCCGTCCTCCCCTGGCTTGTCGGGGTCGATGTCGTCCCGCCCGAGTAGTATTTCCACCACGCTCTCATGCCCATTCCCCGCAGCCCACCCGAGAGGTGTATCACCCATGCTGTTTCTCGAGTCGATATCATAACCTTCCATCTCTACTAAACACGCTGCAATCCTATCAATCCTAAAGATGGACGCGCAGTATAGGGCGTTGAGCAGGGAAAGTTGAAATCAATACGGTAGTCACACGGTCTCTTTGCTTTCCGGATGATTTTAGTGGATATGAGGTTCTTGTAGTCCTCAAATAACTTCAGAGCGAGCAAACGCGTAATCTGAGAGGTCCGGCCTTGTGTGGATTCCCCAATATAGGGAAGAATACTTGAGAAACTGTGTCTGCAGCGGGTCGAGAAGGGTGCGTTGGAGATTGAGAAAAGGGTGCGTGTTGGAGATCGTGGGCGGGAGCGGTCGGGAGAGCTTTTGGCCTGCTGCGAATTTAGAAAATTTAAGCAGATTCTTGCAATTGTAGAGTGAGCTGTTCCTGGAAGCTCGGGATGAATGCGGAGAGGCTCATGAGGATAAAGTGGGTTATGAGTTACGGTGGAAGGATAGTCAAGGGATACTGTGGCTGTTGGGTTTCGGTGACCCAATCTCGAGTGCTAGGGCGTGGCGCACCCCATCGGAGTTCAAGTGCGGCTCTGCAAGGTCGCCACGCCAAGCCTCGCCCTCCCAGCTTGTCCCTTTGTACGACTCGATCACTCACAAATTGTGGTTTCCTGCAGGGTTGCATCGAGTTTAGCGAGACTAGTAGGAATCTAGATATATATCCGTCAGAGGATATCTTGAGCTTCTAGCCACATTTCCAAAATATCATTGGGAATTTTCTCCACGATCTCTGCCTCCGACTACTCCAGTACTGCCCATCACATCTGGGGTTGTGTCTTCATCCACCTTAGTATGGAGATATCTGCTGATATCACCTCTCCTAGGAGTGGTGAGCAGAGTCGTCGCTCTTCTAAAAAGATGCTCCCTGATTTCGTCCTGAATATTGGAGCTTGAATATTGGAGAGTTGGGGCCCCTATTCACTAATGTCCTTCTAGTCTTCATAGCCTTGCGCTATCCCCCCGGTACCTCTTCTAGCCTTCCCGCGGCCTGTTTGGGTACGGCGTCCAACATACTCGTCAATGACTGCTCCCTTGGGCGGAGAATTTAGAGTAAAAGCACGCAATGGCTACAATTTCTCCTCTACCCGAGGCCATTAAGCGCAGTAGTCCTACGGCGCAAGGCAGTGCGGTATCACAGTTGGCTCCTGCATCTACCGCAAACTTCACCTTCCCCCCAACAATGGAGAAGTCGGTCAAAACTAAATACTGCTAATCGGCGAACCTCGGGGGTGATTCTAAGAATCATTGAATGTGCTATTGGGTAGTTCCGATCACAACCTAGGATAATTTAAGATCTGGAATTTGCCACTCAACCAACTAACCGAGACTGCAGAGTAAATCTCTGGTGACACTCTTAGCGTTCTGTGCCCCAAAACATAAACACTACTACTCCGATTACCAGTAGCATGGTAGGTGGAAGGAACAAAATCCTCAACTCTGCTCTAGTGTGTTCACAAACACTGCAAAAATTGGCCACTATTATGCTCAAGCGTGACTAGGTTATCACCACCATTTCCTTCCCGCCTAATAATGCCGTCACAGATCGTCACTCGCCTAAGTTTAGCCTTTGGAGGGTAATCTTACATAGCACACAATATGATATGATACAGTATGGTAACTTGCAGTGAGCCTACTAGAAGCTGTTGGTCGAGTCAGTATAAAAAACACCTTTGACCTCAATGAAGACGTAAGAGGAAAAAGGGGGGGGGTCATGCATGGCTCGGAGGAGGGGAAAGAAAACCCGGTTGATGTTTTTAAATATACGATTAGCTCCCAGTGTCTCAGCTAAGAGCCTTGTGGACCTAATTTAACTCTCTAGTAGGGTCCCTTAATTTACCAGCACCATCTGCAACATGAGCTCCTGTAGTAAAAGGCACTATCACCCGGCATTAGATTTTATATCATAGTCCGGGATACCCGTTTCCGGTATCGTATCTTAGGGGAATGAACTGTGGTGTCCTTCGATATCGGCCGGTTACAATATGGCAACTAGGGGATTATTTGAGCACTACTGCTCCGGGCACAGTGGGAGTTGTCTGTTTCGGGAGATCATACGGGCTTGTGAAGCTTTACTTGAACATGGACAAAATGCCATAAGATTAAACTTGTAGCAAGCAAAAGGAGACTCCGGGGGGGATGGAATATCCATACTCGCTCACAAGTTGATATTGCGCAGCACTGTAGTCCTTTCAATCATTCTTATCAAATTAAGGTGGAATACAGGTCTCAGAAGGCTAGTTATTTGTTGGGAATTACCTGATGCTGCTTGTCATAGACTCGTAGAGTTTCGTTGTTTCGCAAAGCCTAGGGTTTCGGTAATGTCTTCATTAAAAAATTGGCCCTATGTAGTAATCGGTGGCCCTAAATGCGGGAGAGGCAAATGGACTGCATCAGGAGCCGGAGTCTTTACTCTAGAGTTCTTTCGTAAGGGGATTATCAAAGAGGGAGCGTTTTTCTTTTATTATTACCGAAGTAAGCAAGGGAATGAGTAGAGCCCAGGTATATCGGACACTCGGGCAAAGTTACCTAGTGGCTGGTTAGCTAGGCAAGGTATTCTGGTGATTGGTTTTCACTATAAACATGGCTTAATGAAGATCCTGCTTATCGGGGACGTCCTCCAGGCCTGAGCTTCAAAGTGGGGTTGGAGGGCTGTCCGCACTTTTTAGTCTAGACCATCAAGGACGATTACTATATAAACTCCAAAAACCCGCTGTGTAGCCAAAAGCTTCTGCATCGTCTTAGATGCCCATCATCTGCTTGGAATGCAATTCTAGAGAGTAGCGCCCGGCCTATTCCGGTATGCTGTCTCCAATCCCTCACACTTAACCTAATCTCCGGAATATAATTACGGAGGTTGCTTTTATGGGCAGGGCTCAACAATTGTTGTCATAATCTCCGCTTCCTTTGGTCACAAGGACGTTGCTCAAATGCTCGATGCCCCTATCTACATATCGTAACTAGGTGAATAGAGTTGCACATGACCAAATACGGTACAGCACTGGGTAGTAAGAGGTGCGGATAGCTCGCAACTTAGTTCTCTGATGTCCCTTACTCGTGGTTAAACGGTAAAGACAGGGGTATGCACTTGTTGGAAACATAATGAAATCACCCTTGTCCTTCCAGGGATCACCACACATATCTATTTTCCTCAATGCATATATATATTATTTCCTCTAACCCTAAACACCCATTGCACCTGAACTTCAAAGAGAAGTGGGAGATCGTAGAAAAATGGATGAACAACCAAAAAAAACAAAAAAAAACAAGTATAATGGAAATTTCAAGCCACACTGGCTTATTTCGGTGCAGTAGAGATACTCCTCCACCCACGCTGAATTCTAGGTTCGGAACAGAAGCTGACAAATTCTGACCTGACTATTAAAAAAATCTGAATAGGGGTTGGACGGGTATGTGACAGATTTGTGCATTCCCATTGGGTATGATCCCCTCCTACAAGAGAAAGAAAGTTTAAGTAGTGTTTCTATGGCAGGCTGACTTGGGGAGGAGAAAGAAGATAGCAAGAGAAGGTTAGGCGGCGGTGAGAGGAGGCGGCAAACACGTTTATTGAGCTGGTGCGGTCCTTGCGGAAGTAGCACATAGGTTGTTAGAACGGTGTTCGAAGACTGTAAGAAGGGCGACGTCTCCCCAGGTTTAGACCGGGCTGTGGGTGGCGGAATTTGGAGGGTGTACTGTACACCCGCGTTCGTAAAGCTCTCGTACCTTTCCTTGCACCTCGAGGACAATACCTATATACAACAACAGGACAGCAAGAGCCCTTTTGATAACTGCCTTCCGAATACGCCTCTAGGGACATTGTAAACTCTTATCACAATTTATCATACCGAATAATCGAGGAAGCGGGTTAGCGAAGCGTTTCCATTTGCTTCTAGTACTTTGCGAATGCTGCTGTAGCAGAGCCGTCACTCTCAGGTTACCATTTCCGGCACCGCACGACAGGGGTGTTAGGCTCTGGCTATCTGGTTCACCGGCCCTGAGGCTGTATCCGTAAGCAGCCCACGAGAGCGGAGTTCGGCCGTATATATCCGGTTTGTCGGGATCGAAGTTAGCCTGGCTAAGTAGTGCTTTCACCACTCCCTCGTACCCTCCCCAAGCAGCTAGTATGAGTGCTGTTTCGCCCTCGCTATCTGCCTTGTTGGGATCGACGTCATCCCGGCCGAGTAGTACTTTCACCACGCCCTCATGCCCTCTCCGAGCAGCCCACATGAGTGGTGTTTCGCCGTCCTCATCTGGTTTGTTGGGGTTGACATCGGCTCGTCCGAGCAGCATTTCCACCACCCGCTCATCCCCAGTGCGAGCAGCCCACAGCAGTGGTGTTTGGCTGTCCTCACCTGGGATGTTGGGGTCGATGTCATCTCGTCCGAGTAGCATTTTCACAACTTCCGCATGCTTCTTCCAAACAGCCCATAGGAGAGGTGTTTCGCCGCTCCTGTCTGGTATGTTGGGGTTGATGTCGTCTCGTCCGAGTAGCATTTCCACAACTCCCGCGTGCTTCTTCCGGATAGCCCATAGGAGAGGTGTTGCGCCGTCCCTAGCTGGTTAGGGTCGACACCGCCCCGCCCGAGTAGCGCTTTCACAATTCCCTCATGCCCTTTCCAAGCAGCCCACAGAAGAGGTGTTTGGCTGTGCTCTTCTGGTGTGTTGGGGTTGATGTCGTCTCGTCCGAGTAGCATTTTCACAACTCCCTCATATCCATTCCATACCGCCCGCAACAATGGTGTTTGGCCATCCCTACCTGGCTTATTAGGGTCGATGTCGTCTCGCCCGAGTAGTATTTCCACTACTCCCTCGTGCCCATTCCCCGCAGCCCATGCGAGAGGCGTATCACCCATGCTGTTTCTCTGCTCGGTATCATCATCTTCCATCTCTACCAAGCACGCTACAATCCTATTAATCTCAAATATGGATGCGCGGTATAGGCCGTTGAGTAGGGAAATCTTGTCGAAATCAATACGGTAAACACACGGTTTCTCTGCTTTCAAGACGATTCTAGTGGATATGAGGCTGTTGCGGTCGTCAAACAACTTCAAGGCGAGCGATTTCACGCAATCCGAGAGGTCCGGGTTTGCCTGGATTCCCCAATATAGGGAAGAATATTTGAGAAACTGCGTTTGTAGGGGGTTAAAAGAGGTGCGTTGGAGATTGAGAAAGGGTGCGCGTTGGAGATGGTGGGTGGGAGCGGTTAGGAGAGCTTTTAGCCTACTACGAATTCCGAAAATTTAAGTAGATTCTTGCAATTATCGAGTGAGCTATACCACGAAATTCGAGATGAAGGCAGAGAAGTGAAGTGAGGGGCGAAGTGGGTCAAATGTGCGGTACGAGCATGGTGGAAGGCGGAGGGGCGACCACAGCAAGTCTTTGGCCATTTTCCCTCTGCTCAGTGGTTAGGGTACTGGCACCGAGGTATGGTCCCTGTCTCGAGTGATAAGGCGTGGCATAGCTCCTCGGAGTTTAAGTGCGGCTCTGCAAAGTCAAACCTCGTTCTCTTCCTTTACCGAGGTATAATACGGTAAAAACTGGAATACTGTAATCGGACCTTAAGCTATATTAAGAGGTCTAAAATTCCTTCCTTTGGATTAGGGGGGAAAACACAGAGGAAAAACAGCTTTTCAGCCCTCCACTGGGACCAATAAAAAGAGAAGAACGCCCGATTTTACCATGAGAGGCACTCTAACGTCCTAGCGTGATGTCCAATCATTCTAGTTTTTTCCGACACAGCCCAGAAGTTTTGGATATTTTACTATGATAACAGGGGGTGCTGTGCTGGCAGGGGGTGACGGGGTGAATTGGGTAGCTACAGGTACGATACCATGCCCAATTCGCTGCCCTTATATCAGACCGGTACCCAATTGGCTACCCTTGCCCAATGCTAGCCGAACGTTCACCCCGCTCGTAAAATATACAAAACCTATTGGTTGTATTTGTACCTCCGTACTCGAGTGCCGGTGCACGTTTACGTTTCAGAGGGCAGGAAAGGTGAAACAATAAATTTGGGAAGAAATATCAGTAGATGACCAGCAACCAAAAAAAAAAAAAAAAAGTAAAAACAAAATAAGAGTAGGGTACTCAAGCTGTTACTTGTACTCCCCCGTGGCCATATTAACAGCTTGCTCAAGTGGTGTTTGGCCGTACGGTACTCATCTAGTGTGTTGCGGTCCACGTCGTCCAGTCCGAGTGGTATTATCTTCACCATCCCCTCATGCCCATTGCGTGCAACTCACACAAGAGCTGTTATCACCCACGTAGTCTTTCTGTTTGATATCACAACCTTCCTCCTCTACCAAACTAGCTACCATCTCATCAGTCCCGGAGATAGAAACACAGTGTAGCCTAGCGAACAGGGAAAGCTCATCGAAATCAACCTTTCAAAAGATATCACTCCAATGCACTCAACGGGGATCGGTGAATAGGCAGTTACCGGTATTGTTATAGGTGGTTTTTCTAAGTCAGTTCGCTACTGAACTTACCCTATCGCCACGGCACCGGCGCTACCCTTTCCTCCTGTGGTAAAATCCGAAGTGGTTCAACTTTGCACAGTATTACGAACATATAGTTCGTAGTTCTTTCTTTGCTCGGGGCACTACAGCTGTTATTCCATGTCTAGCAGAATCGGTACAGTTCAATTGTACCGTACTGTATCATAGCAAAATTCCGGGAAAAATCCTGCGCACCACTGCATCCTATTGTATTATATTTTGCCTAAATTAAGTCAAGTTCAATGGCGAACTGCCTTAGAAAAACCCCCCTATTGCGGTGGTCAAATAAATTTCCAGTCTTCATCCAAGCCCCGACGAAACTGGCTAACAGGGATTAATTACAACTAATTTCACGTATCATAATCCTAACCCTGATGATTTCCTTTTTTGCCCACCAGAAATCCGCGACTACCGGCGAGTGGACTCAAAGGCAGCTCCGAGTGAGATATCTACATCAAAGCGGCAATGCCAAACCTTGCTTTCCTCTCACCCTGTCTCTTTTTCCGACTCGGCGTTGCGCCACAAGCATCCCTCAACCCAACTCAGTGGTCATTGCGTTGAGCCTTTCCTGCTTCTGATATCATTGGTTGTGGCTCCCTGCAGGTCTGCATCGATACCGGTATGTATCTGTCAGTAGATAACCTGAGGTATCTTTCCAGAGTGCTGTTGCTTGTATACACATTTTAGAAATATTATTAAGAATTTTCCCGGGGATCTTTTTGCCTCTTGACTACTCTAGTACTGTCCATCACATCTAGGGTTGTGTCTTCATCCAACCTAGTATGGAGATATCCGCTGGTATTGATGGAGGTGGTACAATCGCGCAAGTGCGTAGACGGAAGGAAATTTCGAGTTGTACTATACATGCTTGTCTGTTGGAGGTTGCTAGCTAACGGCTAACTTACTCGAGTAGCGAAAAATTCTGCATATATAACCCAATACATCCATTCATGCCTTGGTGCCCTCACCCACGCCTACGCTTCAGTCCTCCCCCATATTATTTGCGCTTCCTGTTACCCGCCCTCCTCAATTCTTCTGATACAACTTTCTGCTACTGGGATTATTATACCGTCAGATATCACTTCTCATGGAAGTGATAAATATAAGTTAGTGGTCACTCTTCTAGAAAGATGCTCTCCGATTTCATCCTGAATATATTCGAGAGTTGAGGTCCCCGCTCGCCAATGTTCTTTTTCTAGTCTCCATAGGCTTGCGCTATTTTCCCAGGCGCCTCTTATAGCCCGCCCGTGGCCTGTTTCGGTAGGCCGCCCAACATGCTCGTCAGTGACTGCTCTCTTTGGGCAGAGAAGTCAAAGTAAAAACACGCAATGGCCACATTTTCTCCTCTACCCGAGGCCGCCAAGTGCAGTAGTCTTACGGCGCAAGGCAGTGCGGTATCATAGTTGGTTCCTGCCTTTACAGTAAATTACCCCATCCCCCCAACAATAGAGAAGTTGGTCAGAACCAAACACTGTTAATCAGCGAACCCCGGGTGTGATTCCAAAGTCATTGAATACAGGTATCCTATTGAGTAGTTCCGATCAGAATCTAGGATAATTTAAGATCTGGAATTTGCCACTCAACTAAATAACCGAGACCGTAGAGTAAATCTCTGGCGACACTCTTAGCGTTCCGCGCCCCAAAACAAAAACAAAACCACTCCTCCGATTAGTATAGTAGATGCAAAGAAATAAGAAAGAAAGCCTCAACTCTGCTCCAGTCTGTCCATGGGAGCTGCAAAAATTGACCGCTATTATCTCCAGGCAGATGGCTCAGTTAGCACCACCATTTCCTTGTCTTGTGATACCATCACAGATTGTCACTCGTCTAAATTTAGTCTTTGGATGTAATTTTACATAGCACACAATACGATTAAATATGAGATGGTGTGGTAATTTGCCATTGACTAACTAGGAGACCTTAGTCTGGTTAATATAAAAAAAAAATTTTTATCTTAATGAAAATGTAAGAGGGGGGGAGTCACATGGCCCCGAAGAGTGGAAAAGAAAACCTAGTTGACGTTTTTGAATATACGATTAACCCCCAGCATCGCTGCTAAGAGCCTTGCGGACCTAATTTGGCTCTTTAGTAGTTCCCCTTAATTTACCAGCACCATCTACAACATGAACTCCTGGAGTAAAAGGCACTATTACCCGGCATCATATTTCATCGTCCGAGACACCATTTTCCGGTATCGCATCTTAGGGCTGTGAGCTGCGGTGTCATACTATATTAGCAATTATAGCTACAATGCGGTAAGGTATAGTAGGGAATTATTCGAACAGTACTGTCCTAGACACAGTGAGGATTTCTTGCCTGTCTCGGGAGATCATATAAGTTAGTGGCGCCTAACCTGAGTATGAATAGAATGCCATAAGAAAAAGCTTGTAGTAGGGGAAAGGAGACTAGGGAGAGATGGAATATCCACACTTGCCTCGAAGTCGATATTGCGCAGTACTGTGGTCCTTTCAATCACTTTCTATCAAATTAAGGTAGAACTCGGGATACGCTCCAAGAACCCGTCATTTGTTGTTCGAAATCACCTGATGCTGCTTGTCGTCATCTCGTAGAGATTCGTTGTTTCGCAAAATCCAGAGTTTCGGCAGCGTCTTCATTGACAAATTGGTCGGATGCAGTAATTCGCAGCCCTGAGTGGGGGAGAGTGTCAAATGGACTGCATCCAGAGCCGAAGTCTTCATTATAGAGTTCTTTTGTAAGGGGATCATTATAGGGAACTTTTTTCTACTTTTGTTATAATGGAATTGAGCAAAGAAATGAGGACAATGCAAGCATATCTAAAGCCCGAGTAAAGCTGCGTAATAGCTAGTTGTTAACTAGGTAGGGTATAGTAGTGGTGATTGGTTTCCACTTTCAACATGGTTTAATGAAGATCCTACTTAAGTTATCTAAGGCGTCCTCCAGGCCTAAGCTCTAAAGTAGGGTTAGAAGGCTGTCCGTACTTTTTAGTCTTGACCATCGGGGACGATTACCATATAAACTCCAAAAACCCGCTGTGTAGCCAAACCCTTCTGCATTGTCTTAGGCGCCCATCACCTGCTTAGCGTGCAATTCGGGAGAGTAAGTGCGCAGCCTGTTCCGGTATATTTTCTCTAATACCCAAGACTCAACCATACATCTAGGATACGTTGCGAGCGTTGCTCTTATGAATAGGGCTCAACTGCTGTCGCCGTGATCTCTGCTTCTTTTGGTCGCAAGCGCGTGGCTCAAATGCCCAATGTCCCTATCCACATATAGTGACTAGGTGAATAATGTTGCACATGACCAAATACGGTACAGTACTGGGCAGTAAGGGGTGTGAATAGCTCGCAACTTTGTACTCTGATGCCCATCGTTCTCTAGACTAAGGGTAAAGACAAGAGTATATATTTGTAGGAAACATAATGAAATCATCCTTGCCCTTCCAGGAATCACCATACATCTGTTTTCCTCAATGTACATTGTATATATATATTTTCCCCCTAACTTTAAACACCCATCGCATCTGCATTTCTGGGGGAAAGAAAGGGGAAGCGGTAGATCGTAGAAAAATGGATGAACAACCAAAAAAAATCAATAAAAAACAAGTATGATGGAAATTTCAAGCCACACTGGCTTATTTCGGTGCAGTAGAGATCTCCCTCCACTCACGCTGAATTCTAGATTTGAAACAGAAGCTAACGAATACTGACTCAACTATCAGAAAAATTGGGATAGGGGGCTGGACGGGTATGAGATAGATGTGTGCATTCAATTGCGTATGATTTCGTTCCAGAGAAAAAAGAAAATTTAAGCAGCACTTCTGCGGCAGGTTGACTCGGGGAGGAAAGCTAAGACGGCAATCAGGCCAGGGTAGCGCTGTAAGCTGTAGGAGGAGGCCAGACGGGGGAGAGAGGAGGGAGGTAGTGGCAACGGCAAGTTGTAGCGGTCTTTGCGAAAGCGATACACAGGTTATTAGTATGGTATCCGAAAAAGGTAAAGAGGGCGATGCCTCCTCGGGCTTAGGCCGTGTGGTAGGTAGCAGATGTTAGACGTTGTAGTAGAGCTACCACTCCCACGTGGCCATTTTTAGCAGCACACCACAGGGGTACTCGGCCCTGGCTATCTGGTTTGTCGGGGTTGACGTCGTCTCGTTCGAGTAGCATTTTCACAATTCCCTCGTACCCATAGTAAGCAGCCCACCAGAATGGTGTTTGACCGCACTCATCTGGCTCGTCGGGGTTGATGTTGTCTCGTTGGAGTAGCATTTTCACAATTCCCTCGTGCCCATAGCAGGCAGCCTGGGAGAGTGGCGTGTGGCCGTTCTTATCTGGTTTGTTGGGGTTGACGTCGTCCCGTTCGAGTAGTATTTTTAAAACCCCCTCGTGCGCTTGGTAAGCAGCGTACCAGAGTGGTGTTCGACCGCGCTTATCTGGCTCGTCGGGGCTGACGTCGTCTCGTTGGAGTAACATTTTCACAATTCCTTCTCGCCCATAGCAGGCAGCCTGGGAGAGTGGTGTTTGACCGTCCCTATTTGGCTTGTTGGGGCTGACGTCGTCTCGTTGGAGTAACATTTTCACAATTCCCTCGCGCCCATAGCAGGCAGCCTGGGAGAGTGGTGTCCGGCCATCCCTGTTTAGCTTGTCGGGGTTGACATCGTCTCGTGCGAGTAGTAATATCACCACTCCCTCATGCCCATAGCCAGCAGCTAGCAAGAGTGATGTTTGGTCGTACTCATTTAACTTGTCGGGGTTGACATCGTCTCGTCCGAGTAGCATTTTCACGATTCCCTCATGCCCATTGTAAGTCGCTTGCAACAGTGGTGTTCCGCCGCCCTCACCCGGCTTGTCGGGGTCAACGCCGTCCCGTCCGAGCAGTATTTTTACCACTCCTCCCTGACCGTTGTAAGCAGCCAGGCATAGTGGCGTTTGGCCGTCCTCCCCTGGCTTGTTAGGGTCGATGTCGTCCCGCCCGAGTAGCTCTCTCACCACTCCCTCGTGCCCACTCTCAGCAGCCCATGCGAGAGGGGTCTTACCCATGCTGTCTTTTCGCTCGATCCCACGACCTTCCACCGCTGCCGAACCCGCTACAATCTCATCAACTACAAAGATGGGTGCGCAGCGTAGACCATTGAACAGGGAAAGTCGATCGAAATGAATACTTGATCTGTGCTTTCGAGAAGATCTCCGTCGATACGCGGATATTGCAGTCGTCAAACAACTTCAGCGCGCAATCTGAAAGGTCCCTATTTGCGTGGATTCCCCAATACAGAGCAGAATATTGGAGAAACTGCGTGTCTTGGAGGTTGAGAGGGGGAGCACCTTGGAGATTGAGAAAGGGTCAGCGTTGGGGGAGTGGGGGCTGGAAGACCTTTGATCTGCTGCGAATTCAGACAACTTAAGCTGGTTTCTGGAATTGTTGGGTGGGTTTTTCTAAAGAGCTCTGGCTGAGGCGGAGGTGCTCACGAATGGTAAAGTGGGGTTAGCTTAACCGCACGGTGGGAGCCTCATTGCCTACGACAAGTCCTTGGCAAGTGGACAGCAAGGTCCCCGCTCAAGGGATACCGGTTGTGTGGCTATTGAACCCAGTGACCGTATCCGCGTGCTTGGATGTGGCGCAGCTCATCGGAGTTCAAGCACAGCTCCACAAAGAGGCTATGCCAAGCATCGTTCTCCCACATAAACAAAACTCCAGCTAGTACACTAGGTGCAAAGAAAAAGAAGGAAAACTCCTCAACTCTGCTCTAGTCTGTTCATAGAAACTGCAACAATTTGCCTCTATTCCCACCAAGCTGGTGGCTTAGTTATCACCACCATTTGCTTATTTTGCGATACAGTCACAGATCATCATTCGTATAAGCTTAGCCTTTCAATGGCAATTTCACATAGCATACCGTATGATTAGATATTGTAAAAAGACTTAATTTACCAGAACTTTCTGCGACATGAGCTCCTGTAGTAAAAGACAGACACATCTTGTAGTCCGAGATCCCCTTTCCGGTATCGTACCTTGCGGTCGTAAGCCGCAGCACGTATCAGTTGCAATAAGGTAACGTACCATTCGTAGGTCGATATTGCGCAGCACCCTGAGCCTTTAGATCACTCTTATCGAATTAAGGTGGAATACAAGATATACTAAGGGGGGAGCCGTTATTTGCTGGAAATGACATGGAGCTGTCCAGCATGGTCTAGTTAGACTGTCGTTATTTTCTCGAAGCCTAGGGCTTCGGCAATGCCTCCGCTGATGAATCCGTCCGATGCAGTAGTTAGCAGCACTGAATGCGGCAGAGTCGAATGGACTGCATCAAGAGCGAGTCTTTACTCTAAAGTTCTTTTATAAGGGGATCATCGTCTGGAATGCTTCTTTCTTTAGTTATCACGGAAGTGAGGGATTAAGACATGCGAGGAGGAAAATGAATGTGTAGTAATCCGTAGAAGAGCGGGGATAATTTCATTATGTTCCATATGTACTCCTGCCTTTACCATCAGTTTAGAGAGTGATAGACATCGGGGAACTGAGTTGCTGGCTATCCACTCTTTGCCACTTGGCACCGTATTTTTGATCGTGCGCACATTGTTCACCTAGTTACTATATGTAGTGTAGGTAGGAATATCAAACATTTGAGCCACGTGCTTGGGACCAAAAGAGGCAGAGATTACAACAACATTTGGTGAGTCCTGTTCACGAAAGCGACCTTTGTAATGTATCCGGGGGACTAGGTTAGGCATAGAATATTGGAAAAAATATAAGTTAGTAGCATGGGCGGGGTACTGCTCTCTGGAATCGCACGCCATGTTGGCGTTAAAGACGACGCAGAAGGGTTTAGCTGCACGGCTAGTTCTTAGAGTTTATATAGTGATCGTGCTTGATAAATGAGACTAAAAAGTGCGGAGAGCCTTGCAACCTGACTTTGATGCTCAGACTTGGAGGATGTCCATAGTGGAAACCAGTGGCCACCATACCTTACTTAGCTAATAGCTAGCTGTTACGCCGCTTTGCATAGGTATCAGAAATACTTGGGTTGTACATTTTCCCCCCCCCCATACCTAGACACTAGTCGCGTCGGCATTTCAGAGAGGGGAAAGGGAAGACGGTGAATTGTAGAAAGAAAAAAATGAGCAATAACCAAGCCACACTAGCTTATTTCAATACAGTAAGGATACTCCTCCGCTTAGGCAAAATTCTAGATTTAAAACAGAAGCTGACGAATCCTGACCGGACTCCATTAAAAAAAAAAAATCCGAAAGGGGGGGTTGGACGGGTATGATCCCCTCCTCCAGGAGAAAGAAAATTGAAGCAGTGTATCCATGGCAGGCTGACTCGGGGAGGAGAGTGAAGACGGCAATTACAACAGGGTGGTGTTTTAAACTGCAGGAGAAGGTTGGGCGGTGGTGAGGGGGGGGGGATGGCGGCGGCGACAAACACGTTTATGGAGCTTGTGTGGTCCTTGTGGAAGTAACACACAGGTTATTAGAATAGTGTTCGGAGGCTGTAAGAAGGGCGATGTCTCCCCAGGTTTAGGCCGGGCTGCGTGTGGCAGATTTTGGAGGTTGTACACCTGCGATCGTAAAGTTCTCGTACCCTTCTTTGTACCTTAAGAACAATACCTATTTACAACAACAGGACAGCAAGAGCCTTTTAATAACTGTCTTTCGAGCATGCTTCTAGGGACATCATAAACTCTTATCACAGTTTATCTAGTGAATAATCGAGGGAGAGGGCTAGCGAAGCGTTTCCAAATTGCTCGTGGCACTCGGGAGGGTATGAGAACTTTGGGAATGCGGCTGTAGTAGAGCCATCACTCTCGCGTTGCCATTTTCGGCAGCGCACTGCAGGGGTGTTATGCCCAGGCCATCCGGCTTATCGGGGTCAACGTCATCCCGTCCGAGTAGCATTTTCACAATTCCCTCGTGTCCATTGCAGGTAGCCTGGAAGAGTGGCGTTTCGCCGTCTTCATTTGGCTTGTTGGGGTTAACTTCGTCCCGTTGGAGGAGTATTTCCACAATTCCCTCGTACCCATGGCAAGCAGCCCACCAGAGTGGTGTTTGACCGTACTTATCTGGCTCGTCAGGGTTGATGTTGTCTCGTCTGAGTAGCATTTCCGCAATTCCCTCGTTCCCATTCTGGATAGCCCATAGGAGAGGTGTTTCGCCGTTCTCATCTGGTTTGTTGGGGTTGACATCGTCTCGTCTGAGTAGCATTTCCACTACTGCCTCGCGCCCGCTGCGAGCAGCCCACAGGAGAGGTGTTTCACCGTCCTCATCTAGTTTGTTGGGGTTGACGTCGTCTCGTCCGAGTAACACTTCCACGACCTCCTCGTAGCCACTCATAACAGCCAGCCAGAGTGGTGTTTGGCCATCCCTATTTGGTTCGTTGGGGTTGACATCGTCCCGCCCGAGCAGTAATTTCGTCGCTGCCTCGCACCCATTGCGAGCAGCCCACAGGAGAAACGTTTCGCCGTTCTCACCTAGTTTATTAGAGTTAACGTCGTCTCGTCCGAGCAAGATTTTCACAACTTCTTCTCTGTCATCCAAGGCAGCCCACTCGAGTGGTGTTTGGCCGTCCTTATCCGGTTTGTTGGGGTCGGTGTCAACTCGTCCGAGTAGCATTTTTACAAGTCCCTCATGCCCAATCCCCGCAGCCCACAGGAGAGGTGTTTCGCCATGCTCATCCGGTTGATTGGGGTTGACGTCGTCTCGTTCTAGTAGTATTTTCACAGCTCCCTCGGATCTACCGCGGATAGCCCGCAAGAGTGGCGTTTGGCCATCATCAGCTGGCTTGTCGGGGTCGGTGTCATCCCGTCCGAGTAGCGTTTTTACAACTCCCTCATGCCCTTTCCAAGCAGCCCAGAGGAGAGGCGTTTCGCCACGCTCATCCGGCTTGTTGGGGTTGACATCGTCTCGTCCGAGTAGCATTTTCACAGCTCCCTCATGCCCATTGCGAGCAGCCAGCAACAGTGGTGTTCGGCCATCCCTACCTGGCTTATTAGGGTCGATGTCGTCCCGCCTGAGCAGTATTTCCACCACTCCCTCGTGCCCATTCCCCGCAGCCCACCCGAGGGGTGTGTCACCCATGCTGTTTCTCTGGTCGACACCCTCATCTTCCATCCCTGCCGGACACGCTACAATCACATTAATCTCAAAGATAGATGCGCGGTATAGGCCATTGAGTAGGGAAACCTTATCGAAATCAATACGGTAAACACACGGTCTCTCTGCTTTCAAGACGATTTTAGCGGATATAGAGCGTCGCAGTCGTCAAATAACTTCAGAGAAGGCAGTTTCGCGCAATCTGAGAGGTCCGGTCTTGTGTGGATTCCCCAATATAGAGAAGAATATTTGAGAAACTGTGTAGGAGGTCGAGAGGGGTGCGTTGGAGATCGAGAGAGGGTGCGCGCCGGAGATCGTGGGCGGGAGCGATTGGGAGAGCTTTTGACCTGCTGCGAATTCGGAAAATTTAAGCAGATTCTTGCAATTGTCGAGTGAGGTATTCCATGAAACTCGGGATGAACGCGGGGGGGGGGCTCGTGAGGGGTAGAGAGGGTTATTTGTAGGTGGAAGGGCATGATTCCGTTGAAGGGATACCAGCACTGTGGCCTGTCAGTTTCGCTGACCTCAACTTGTCTCGAGCGCCTGGGCGTGGCACAGCTCAATGAGCTCATCAAAGTTCGAGTGCGGCTCTGCAAAGTCGTTGTGCCAAGCCTCGCTCTCTCGGAGCCTCTCCCCACAGGTCTACTATCATAGCACGGCACTTGTACTCCGACCCAAATTAGGAAATATGAGTGATTTCTCATGATTACCACAGGTGAAGGACAAAAGTCGGGCGCACTTTGCAACTTCTTTCTTCTACAAGTATTGTCCCCTCTACAAGCAGGCCTAGAGACCCACAGGATCACTAGTCTGCTTTCACCACACTTGTATCCAAAGCTTGTATTCATAACTTAGTACCTGCCAGACTTGTCGTTGTTTATTGAGCCATAAAGGGGGTATGGAGAGGAGAAGGAGGTGAATCGGGGGTGGGCGTCAATCCTGCGATTAGCATAGGGGGCCTGGTTACCCGGACCAAAAACAAGCCCCAAGGCTGCCAAACCAAGCAATAGTATTGCGCCCGACTTACCCTCACCCCCGAGTACTGTACACTTTAGCGAGGAAAGGAGAAACAATAAATTTGAGAAAAAACAAATGACTAGCAACCAAAAAAAATCAAAAAGTAAAAATAAAATAAGAGTAGCTATTACTCCCCCGTGGCTATTTTCAACGGCTTGCTGAAGTGGTGTTTGGCTGTACTCATCTACTACCGTAGCAGTTTGTTGCTGTCAGCACTTCCCGTCTGAGTAGTATCTTCACCACTCCCTCATAAGTTACCCATTGCCCACAACCCACATGAGAGCTGTTGTCACCCACGCAGCCTTTTCGGTTGATATAGTATCACAACCTTCCACCTCTACCAAACTAGCTATCGTTAACCTCGCTGGTAAATGCACAATGTAGCTCACCGAACAGGGAAAGCTCATCGAAATCAACATTATTGCACGTTAGCAAAAGTAACCAAACTTTTGGCGCTGCAACCTTCCACCAAATAGCATCGCAACCCCAGCCCCTCCTCCTCCTGATCCACCATACCTTTACCCCAACAGAACAATCTCAATGAAGCAGATGAATGACACACAATGTATTAATTAGGATTATAATAAAATAATTATTATTTATTTTATTTTATTTTTTGGTTGTAGTTTTGGTGGTCATCTACCGTATTGAGTTACATGGGTGCCCTTGCATCCTGATGTTTGGTTATTTATCCAACGTACAGTACAATTGCTAACGGCTACTTGAGTAATATTGAAAACTTGCATGTTTCATCCAATACATCCGTCCATACTCCAGTGTGCCCACACACGTCCGCACTTCAGTGCTCCCCTATATTATTCGCGCTTCCTGTTACCCGCGCCCCTCAATGTACTAATACAACGTTCTATATACTGCTAGGATTATTTTACCATCAGATGTCGCCGTTTGTGGGAGTGATTGGTGTAAGTTAGTCGTCACTCTTCTAGAAAGCCGCTCCCCGATTTCATCCTGAATATCGGAGAGCTGGGGTCCCCGTTCACCAATGTCCTTTTTCTGAGCTTTATAGGCTTGCACTATTTCTCCCGGTACCTCTTTTAGCCCACCCCAATCTGTTTGAGCAGAGCACCCAACATACTCGTCGATTATCACTTCTTTTGGGCGGCCAAGGGGAAGTAAAAACACGCAGCCATGAAATTTTGTCCTCTGGCCTGATCGCCTAAATTATCCATCATTAATGAACTACCGTCACGGCTTGTTAGTACTTGCTCTTTCCATTCCATTCCTGGAGGTTTGTGCTTGTCACCTAATGCTGGGAGTGCCTAAGAAAAGTCGCGAATCGGCGAAAGAAATGTCTGACAGTTGCAAGTTAAGTTAATTGACTGATAAGCAACATTAGCTGCTGTTTGGGCCCAAATTGGAATGCAGTATTCAAACTAGATCAAAACTCCGGGGTACCCGTTTGGCATGTTGAACTCCCTCTTCGAATACTGGAAGCGTTACTAGAGATATACTCTATTGTCTCGGTTAACTAGTTGAGTGGTAAATCCCTGATTTTGAATTACCCCAGGTTTTGACCGGAGACTGGTTATCAGCATATTCAATGACTCTTTAAAGTATGGTATTCCTCAGGTTAGCCGTCGAACGGCATTTGGTTTTGATGAACTTCTCGATCGTTGGAAAGATGGGGTAGCCTATGGAAAAGACAGCAATTACTGTGATACCGAATTGGGGTGGACTATACGACTACTGTACTTGGCGGTCTCTATAAATATCAAAAACAGGGTCCTTATGTTCAAGAGCCTGGTGGGCGTCAAAGTGGGAAAATGGGTCGCACAGCGGTAGGAGGCAGAGTGAGAGAATTTACTTGGAACTTGGGCACCGTGTGGGAAGGATATAAGATGCAACTTCCACAAATTCGCTGGCTCACCCTCTAAAACTAAACTAACGGTAAAGACAGATGTGCAAGTAAACACAAATAACACATCCTGATCCTTCCATGGATCGCCACACTTATCTGTACCTTTTCGAAATTCACACAAAACTACTTCGACTAGGGCAGTACGTGCAAAGAAAAGGAAAAAAGCCCAGACTCTACTCTACTCTATTCACCAGAACTACCACAATTGGCCGTTATCTTAGAGCGGGTGACTTAGCTATCGCCACTATTTCCGTTCTTGCTGTGGAATGCCATCACAGACCGTCACTCGTCTAAGTTTAGAGTTCAAATTGTAATTTTTCCGGGCATATAATGCAACATAGTATGAAACGAGATATTAGCTTTGAATAATCCCACTAAAGGCGGTTGGCTGGGGCGATACAAAGAAACACCTTTAGCCTCAGTGAAGGTGTAGGAGGAGGGAGGGGTGTTTCACACAACCCGCAGGAGGAAGCGAAAACCCAATTAGCCCCCGTCATTAGGGATAAGAACCTCATGGACCTAGTTTGGCTCCTCAGTAGCGCCATTTTGCACACAATCCTCTTTATCATCCAACCATATCCCCGTCTGCAGGTCTGCCATCTAAAACCTGCTCGCTGTAAGGAAATTAAGGCTATCGGCATTTTCTACAACATGAACTCTTATAGTTGAAGTAGAATGCCCTATTACCCGACATCGAATTTCACAACCCGAGATAGGATTTTCCGGTATCGTACTTTGAGGCTGTAATTTACAGTCAAGTATCTGTTGGCTGCAATACGGTAATATCATCGGAAAACTACTGTCTCGGGGCGAGGGGTTACCTGCCTGGCTCGGGAGATCATATTGGTGGATGGCGACTGAGCATGGACAAAATGCCATGAGAAGGGGAAAAAAAAGATTGAAGTAGGCAAAAGGTGACGCGGGGGTGATGGGGTATCTTAGCCTCCTAAGTCAACATGCGCAGCACGGTGGTCTCTTTAGTCGCCGCTACTAAATCGGGGTGGTAATAGAGGAGATACTGGAGGGAATCGGGAGGCGTTAATAGTAATTACTATGTGAGGAGGTGGAGTTGAGTGTGGGCGGGTTGGAGAAGGTATGCCGGGGTAGGCTGAGGATGATACTGCTCTCCGAGATCGCGCGCCATTCTGGTGATTGGGATCTAAGACACTGCGGAAGGTTTGGCTGCACGGCGTGTTTTCGGAGTCCACACAGTTTTGTAGAATTAGACCTAATTTCACAGTTAAAAGACCCTTAACTTTAGTATATTAATTCTCCTTGGTGGGTAAGGCTAACCATTGTTGAGAGACTTCCAACCTGAGCTTGAGGCTCATGCCTGGAGGATGTCCCAGATAAGCATATCTTCATTAAGAAATGTCCACAGTGGAAAGCGATCATTTCCATACCGTATGGTGCCGGACAACCAAAATCTACCCTCTAGCCAAGTGCCTGAGAAATCGAGTGATATGTTATGATGCCGCCCGTGAGCTTGGCGCACTTGTGTCAAGTAGTGTTTAGTCTAGGAAAGTAAAGGAAAAGGACTTAAAAGGGGGAGTAAATTTGAAAAAATATTTTAGTTAATCTCCTATATATCCTAATTGAGCAAAAAGTACAATGAGTTTGGCACTGAAATTTAGAAATCATCTTCCAGGTGACGAACACGCCGGTGTGAAAGATATTCACAGTATTCTGCTGTCCCATATTGGAACCCCTGCCGGTAAGCCTCCATGATTCTCTGTGTTTGTGCAAAAAAGGGTGGGATGGTTGTCGACTTTACAGAGGACAATGCGCGTGGAATGATCTAAAAACGAGATAGGTTAGGTGGAATTGTATAATATGGAGGATAATATTAGGTTAATAGATAGACTAAACTTGAAAGAACTTACAGTCTTTAATCCTTCATAGTTGTATACACAATTATCTCTGGTATACCTTTTAACCTGCCCCCAATAATATTCTATCCAATTTAACTCACAGTGAAATTTTGGATAAAATAATACTGCATGTCCCGTGGCCTCAATCATTTCCGGCAGCTTTCCTTTCTGATGCAAAAAGTCATACTACAATGATAGAATTTTCCGTGAACAGCAGCCTATAGTTTTATCATAGATCTGGAAGTTAGTACCAAATTTTGGACTCAATAGAAAGCAGGATATACTAGAGGCAAAAATATGTTTGCACTTTTTAAGTAGGAAATGCATGAGGAGAAGCAGGGCGGATCTTTACCCACTTCATACATGAGGGTTCATACCTGAATCTGAGCAGGAGGGAGGCAATATTTGGCATGCAAGACATTTCCATCCAACAAATGGCCAGCATTGCTCACAATATCCCTTTTTAGTACATTGTTGATAGTGTTACAATCGTCACTTCGCCAGGTGATACTTGCAGCAGGTAACCGATAGTCAACTAAAGATCACTTCTCTTTGTCAAGCTCTTTCTGCGATAGCTAAGTCCATTTCCAGTCACCTCTATTTAGCAATGTCGATCGTTAGGCTCGTGTGAGACGGTTGTGTCTTAGATCCTGAAAGTATCATAGATAAAACATCTTGTATTGAAAGTATAGTATATGAAAGAAGTAAGATGGTTGCGTGAAGAACCCAAATCCTGTGCCTTTTTTTATTATTATTACATGATATGCTTTGTTTATTCGTCGACTAGGTACAAATACTACGTGTAGCGCTAGCTATGGTAAAGAAAAACCTCTGTGACAAACCAAACGGTGCCAGGGAGAAAGCCATCAACCCAAGTCCCTCTGGTATGAGACCAACCGCACCCCAGCCACATCAAATAAGAAATCGAACTCCAACTAAGCGGGCGGAGAAAGAAACATCAAATAAACACATAGGGAGGAATTAATAGAAAAAATCTTGCTGTAGATAGCAACATATGAAATAAATGTTATAACCACTAATGAAACCCAAAGTAACAACAATGAAGGAAGAACAATGGGGGCGCGGGGGCCACAATGAAAGAACACGACCAGGCAAAACATTACTCAAGAACCCAAGGCATTCACATCCGCCACTGAGATAGTACAATACGATGATTGAGCGTAACCGTGGGCTGAGAAAGTGGAGATATTGCAGGGTAAGCGAAGGCAGTTGGGTGCCATTCGAGTGAGTGCCATCAGCGAAATGTAAAAACCAGTCCTGGTCCACCAAGGGGGGTTATGGTCCCCCTGATCCTCCTGGTCCACGCTGATCCACCTTGGTCCACATTTTCGGTAAAATTTGAAAAAGGGTGGATCAGAATGGATCGGAGTGGACCAGGTGGACCACAGGGACCAAAACCCCCCCTGGTGGACCAGGAGTGTTCAGGACCACCTTGGACCACGCTCCGACATTTTCCTGATGGCCCCCATGGATGGTTGGGATAACCGAGCAATGGGATGAGACTGGAGGGGGTAGACCCAATTACCAGGGAAACTATCAATAAGCTTGTGCGTGTCTGACTAGGGAGTCTCTAAAGGTGTGTCACAAACGGTGACTAAGCAAGGCAGACTCTCACATGACTAATAATTATAAGTCATCGGTTTGTTATCTTTCACACTATGAGATCAGTTGACTCATAGGTTTTCATATGACGACGCAATAGCGTGTCATTGGTTTATTGTTATTGGTTGATATTTGACATGACGCACGATTGTGGTCATGTGGTTTATGTATTTCGCACATGACTCATAGTTATGAGTGATGGGTTTCATGAATGTGACCCCATTAGGGCACATGACTTGTTTTATGAGTTTTGATTGGTTGCGAGATAGGGCGCAGCTGACTCGGACGAGTCAGCTGATGGATTTCACA
>Ga0307507_10003083_pt1 | contig 33246 bp, 10 predicted proteins | sample 7_EM_MG_FD_207223 | JGI IMG/M metagenome (GOLD analysis project Ga0307507, IMG submission 207223) | Populus trichocarpa ectomycorrhiza microbial communities from riparian zone in the Pacific Northwest, United States - 7_EM | ecosystem: Host-associated > Plants > Roots > Unclassified | place...
TAATAGACGTTTATATAGGTAATTATATAACATTTATAGAGCTATTTATAAAGCTATCTATAAAAACAATTATATAACAATTAATTATATAGGTGGTTATTAGCCAATTATAGAACCTTCCTAATACCTTAGTGCTACGTGTTAGTAGAGCTTTAGGGCTCTATATAGGGGTTTGAGCAGGGCTTCAAGCAGAGCCCCGAGCAGAGCTTCGAGTAGAGCTTCGAGCAGGGCTTCGAGCAGAGGCCTTGTACAGAGCTTCGAGTAGAGCCTTGTATAGAGCTTCGAGCAGAGCTTCGAGTAGAGCTTTGAGCAGAGCTTCGAGCAGAGCTTCGAGCAGAGCTTCGTTGGGGGAGACCCTCTAGGCGGTAATTTAAGGCGAAACGTAGCGGTAACCACCAGGCCGTTCGCAATAATTTTGGCAGCGTTAGAATCGCCCTGCAAAGCTCTAGAACGTAACGTTGGCTGATTATTTATAGAGATGTTGGTTTGTTGTTGGTTAATAGCTAAAAAATTAGTATAGCGCGTGAGTTTGTATAAGAATTACATACAATTAGTGCTTTTATTAAACCGGACCCTTATCGACGGTTGTTTGGTTTAATTAATTTGGTCTAATTAAGGTTTGTTTAATATAGATTAAACTAATTAAATAAACTGATTGGACTAAATTAATCGTCTATTGGTTTAATAAATTGCTAGAACAGCCTTCCTGCCCTTACTATAAGCTAGTTACCTTGGGAACTGATTTTTTAGTGGAAATAAAGCTCTAGTAGGATGGTAGAGAGCCAATAGCTATAGGTATTAAAGGCGTTAAAATCCTTTAAGCCTCGTGCAGCCTCCCTACTAAAGACTCTTCTATCCTACCTCTACAGCCCCTTTCTTTACCGTATTTACCTTAGTTAATTAGGTTTCCCACTTAATGCCTTTAGATATATTAATTGGTGATGTTTCTAATCAATCTACACCTTTGCTATTTTCTATAGAGGGCAGTTTGCACCTAAGGCAGCTATTATATAGCGTAGATGGCTTTATCTTTAGGCCTAAAGATGCAGTTAACTATTAGCTTGCTCCATAGCTTAATAGCAAGACCTCTTATAGGCGTAGAGCCTAGGTCTAGCAGCATAGCACTCTAGTATAAGATATAAAGCAGCAGCAGTACTGGCTTTGCTGTAGATATAAGCCTATAATCTCTTATACGAAACCTACTAATAGAAAAGGCTATGGAGTAATCCCTCCTATAGTTAGATTAGCAGCCTCCATATTACATGCAATTAGCCATATAGTTAATACCCACGGCTTTAATAGGCAGGGAGAAGAACCCCATAAAGAGGAGGACGTTATTACGACTAAAGGTTTACCCACTTATTAAGTTGAATTCTACTAATACCGCGAACACCTTATTGCCTTTATAGTCTTAGACAATATCTCTTTTACTAGAGCCTTATTAGAGCGCCTTATTCGCCTTATTAGCCTGCTTAACCCTATAGCTATAAGCCTACACCCTACGTTACCAGCAACAGTTTCTAAATAGGTAATTAAAGATGTAAAGATTATAAGTAAGTGTATTAAATACGCTCTCTATACTGCAACCTCTAATATAAGCCTTATACTTAATATCTGGACATTACCCAACTACATCGCATTCCTTAGTATTAAGGCGCATTTTATTAATTAGAATGGGAAGCTATAGAACCTTTTAATTGCCTTCTGTATGCTTCTAGAACCTTATACTAGTAAGAACATCGCTTTTATAGTAATTGCTACTGTAGAATCCTATAATATTATATCTTACATTATATATACTACTATAGACAATGCGTTAAACAATAACACTTTTGTATAGCACTTCTATAACTATCTAGATAAGGATTAGAAGCTCTTCCAGCTTTAATATAGCTGCTATATAATTAACCTTGCAGTAAAGAATAGCCTATATAGTAATATGCATGCAAAGGCTTCCTTATACTCCGCAGAAGAAGCAGCTTCTTAGTATACACATAGTAATAAAGAAGCAGAGCAGTTTACAGCGGAGATATATACTAAATAAGTAGAAGAGAAGGCTGTTTAAAAGCAACACGAAGCCTGGCGTTAGAAAGGTCCTATTAGCATACTTCACAACTTAGCAATCCACGCTATAATAACACTATAACATAGGGAGGCCTTCCGCGATGCTTAAAGGGCCATAAATAATGATTAAGGCCTTTACCTATACTCACTTATTAAAGAAAACGCCACAAGATGGAATAGTACCTATAAGATAATTAAATGTGGTAAGTAAACTGCCTAGTAGAACACACTAGGACCTTATTTTCACCCTTAAAGGTTAATATAAGGTTTAGCTATAGCTCCTAATCTTAGTGCGTAAGAAGGCTAGTTAGTAGGTAAGTTACTAGCTGGCAACTTAGATTAACTTAAATGCGCGCTATATAATTAATAGCTACTGTTCTGCCTTCTAAAGCTAAGCCTAATTAATTAATTAGGTTTTATAATAAGCCTTAATACTAAGCCTATTTTTTAGGGATAGATTAAGACCTCGCTAACAGAATCTCTTTTAAATAGGTCTCCGCTTACGCCCTACTATTAACAAGTATACCAAAATACAGAAATCAACCTCCAACCATAGTATCTCTAGCGATTAACTCCTGCCTAATTACTAGGAGGCTCTGCATAATATTAAGAAGATACTAGAGCCTCTAGCTAAAGCAACCTTTAAACTAGAGTATTGTGGCATTTATAGTAATACTAGCTCTCTCTAGCAGTAGCTTATAAAGCTTAATAGCCTCTTAACCTTTATAGAGAAGTAAAAAGTAAGGCTAGCAGCTAATGAGTATATAAATAAGTATATTATTACCATGGTAGAGCTTATATGGGAGAAACTTGACTACTACTACAGCCTTAGTAATATAACACCAGCTTACCAAGTAGCTGTTCTTCTCCATCCTAGTAGGAAGTTTTAGTGGTTTAAGATATATTAGGCTTTAAGGCCTGAATAGCAAGAAGCTATTAAGGACAACTTTAAAGAGTTTGCTTATACTTTACTTAAGAGCAGGCCTTCTATACTAAAGGTAATAGCTATACGCAGCTTACCACGTAAGCGGAAGCCTTATACTAAGTATTAGCCCAAAGACAGTAATTCTAATTAGGGTAAGGAGGCAAGAGATCCTATTACTAAGGAGATTAATTGCTATCTTAATAGTCTAGTTATAAAGAGGCTGGTAAGGAGCAATAGAACAAAGATTAATATTAATATAATTAACTAGTAGTTTAACCGTCATAATGAGTATCCTATACTTAGTTTAATAGCTCTTGATCTTGCTACAGCGCCGCCAGAAAGTAGCGACCTGGAGCGCAAGTTCAGCGACGCTCTTAATATCTTTATAGATAAGCGCAATAGCCTCAAGCCTAACACAATCAAGGCGCTTATGCTATTAAAATCAGGCCTACGTAAAGGTTTACAGCCGTAGGCTTGTAGCTAGAGTAATATAAGCAATTAATTGTCAAACCAGATCAATCGGGTTTGGTTTAATTAATAGTTATTAAACTAAATAAACTCAGTTTAATATCAATCAAACGTCTAATAAGATAGTTTAAACCGTTTGGGTTTGGTTTAATAAAAGCACTGCATATAATTTGGCGCGAGGGACTAACAAATTTCCGAACCGTGTACCAGACGACAACAACAAAAGATGATTAATATATAATGTAAGCAGCTTATGATTGGTTGATCGTCTGGGATCGAGATAAGTCCACGGTTCAATTTGTGTGGCTAAATCAGCAGCTGAGTCAGATTTTGCAGGCGAAGAGGCCCGTGCGCTCAGCGCATGTGGATGTTACCCCATGTCCACGGTCGACCTACGATCGCCAGCGACGCCGCGCTCTTAACACCCGTCGAGCGCTATGCGTAGAGCTGGTTAAGAGCTCTCTGCTCGCACTAGAATGGTAAGAATTGGCCGTGGGTTGATGAAGATATTTATATTTTAAGTCGGGCGCCGCCATCGTACAAGTACCCCACCAAACTTATACCGCACCAAAATGAGCCCCTAAGGGGCTATAGACAAAGGCTTTAATAGAAGACTCAGTATTTTAGAGATATATACTATTTAACAGCTTTTCTACCCGCTTAAAGCCGTTTACAAAGCTAATCTAGCGAGCACTATATCTGCTCCTGCCGTAGATTAACCTACCATATAGCCGCTTCCTTACTAACCCTTTAGGCCTACGCAACCCGCTTAATCTCCTTAATAACCTTAAGCCATAGGGAGTACCATTAAAGCTCGCTCTACCAGCCAGCCCGCCATCTACTACCCCATTTGGAATCTAGTGCTGCTACAGAAGGATTACCTCTAAGCCCCTTAGTCCACTCACGCCAAAGGGCCCGTACGGACTTTACCACGCGGCATATACGATATACGGGCGGCTGCTCAGGCTGGAGCTCAAGCTCGAGCTCAAACTCGGGCCCTTGCTGCGGCTGCGGCTGTAGCTACAGCGGCGCTGGCAAAGGGGAAGCTACAGCGCTCGCCCGGGCTAACGCATACTGGCTCAATCCCGCAATAAATAGAGGCGCTAGTGGATATGCCATCGGTAGACATGCCATTGGTGGCTGTACTAAAGGGACCTTAAGCTAAAAGGTAAGGCTACCAGACGTAAGCAATTAAAGCTGCAAAGACTGTGCCCACTAGGACTTGGCCAGACAGTCAATTAACGCCTACAGCTTGCGTAATCTCTGGTTATTCTTACGTGCTCTCTAGTTGTTCCGGGCGTCCATAGTCTTTAGGCAGTCCGCAATAGCCGGCACGGCCTAGTAGAGTATTAATAGCTAGCTGGGGCCTTCTTCCTTCTGCTATAGGTAAGTTTTAACCTTTTGCGTAAAGGGTAGATAGGCCTTGTACTAGAAGATAGGGTGGTTTTATATGGGGCTACTTAGGAATATCTTATGGAGGATTACTAAGTCCTATAGAATAACCTCCTAGAGGTAGAATAGGAGGTTTATAGCGCCTATAGCCGCGAGGTTGTTAATCTAGTCGACCTAAGGGCTAAACTGACCCTTCCAGACATCTAGCTCTAGCTAGATTTTCGACAGTAGTATGTTAAGAGGGGGCGACGCTTACCCTACAAATCTTAAAGCAGCCCATTTGCGGCGTATGGCCAGCTATCGTCCGTATAAACTCCTATAGTAGTAAGTTTAAGTAATAGCTAACTATCTGCTCCTAGTTATACCTATTAGCGCGTCTAATTTAGTCCTTACTAACCCCTTTTAGCTCTGCCATTTTAGCGCCAGCGCTTTGTCTAATATAGGTTTTCTTCTGCAAGAAGACGCCGATATATTAGAACGCCTTAGCAACCTACTTCCGCTGCGAGTTGTATGAGAAGGCCGCCTTATAGTCCCTAGCGCTGCTCTTAATTAGGTAGATATTATACCACACTAACCACTTACTAAAGTCTGGAAATGGCTTATTGCTAAAGTTCTAGTAATATAAGAGGTAGAAAGCTAGCCCGCTAAGTATATAGATAAGCGGCTTTTTATTATATAGAGCCCTAATAGTCTTAAGGCGGCTATACTAGTTTTACTTACTAGCGCGTATAGTAAATATTAGGGGCATATAGCGCGTAGGGCCTTCGCTCTTAAACTTAAAAGTAAATAGGTCTAAGATCTTAGCGGAGCGCCTATTGCCGCCATAGGTAAGCATATAGTGGCCTAGTAGGATATCTATAAGTATACAGAGGTAGCATTCTGGCGAGGAGTCTCTATGGGCCTATAACTGGCGGCAGACGTTCTTAAACTTGTCCTCTATATGTGACGGCGCTGGGGCGCGTCACCTAGTCAGGGGTTCGCTTAGGGCTTGGCTTGTGTATTTAGACGTGGCCTCACCACCTTCTCTTGCTCCTCACCTTGATATCTTCGTAATACAGCATTTGTTCAAGCCCATCGTTGCATTCGTTCAAGCTTCGGTTCAGAGGTATTTGTTTGAGTCGTGAGGTATTTGTTTAAGCCGTTATACTATATATCCGTTAAGTAGTATATCTCTACCCTTATCTGCAAACTGGTCCTTTTCCTACTGCGCATCCCTCTGTTATAGAATCTTTAGGTACTCCCTAATATTATCCTCCCGCAGGGACTGGTAACTGTTTATCCCTATAGCCTTCTACACCCGGTAGAGGTCTATTAGGGCTATAATATAGCCGTGAACTAAGTGCTAGGAGAGCTACGTCTTATCCTAGGGTACATTATTACTAACCTTATGGCTTTTCACTTTTAGTGGCTAGCCTATAACCTCCTTAATAAGAAAAAGGAGAAGCTTTTCTTCTATAACGGTATTGCTGTTATAGTACTGCTTCTTTTTATAGAAGGCCTAGAAGGAAGAGGCGCGCGTTAGCTAGTATACTACTTTATAAAGCACTTACCTACCTACCTTAAACTCCTTCCACTTTGGCTTATAATTTAGAGATATATTTTTAGGCCTCTCGGCACGCGTAAGGGCGAGAATACTCTACGCGTTAGCGCGTAGTTTAGTATTATTCGTGTCACGGGACGGGGTTAATGGCAGCTGAATGTATGCATTTAAGGAGTCTATAAGACGTTACGCGATCGATTGTAAGGGTCGAGGGCGTAAGGAGGTGGTATACCTACGCGTAGCTGATATAAGCTGTACGCGAGGTATACATGAGAGCATGGGGCTCTCCTATGGAGGCCCTTGCGGTCGGGTTCCGTGACACTACCCCCCCTCCTATTAAGGCGGAGCTCCGGTAATGCTGTGGTTACTATATATATGTAGGGAGAATGCTTAGGGTATAGAGAAGAAGAAGAAATATTGTTATAAGTGTAATGGGCTTATATAGATGCTTCTGACTTAGGACTTAGGGGTTGTTAGTGAGGTATAAGGGGGGTTGCTAAGGCGCTAGTAGTAGGCGAGCTAATAGCGATTTTCTATCCTAGGGATGGAAAATCCTAATTGGCTGGTTTCTCCTTAGCGTCTAGAATCTAATTAATTAGATAACTTTAACTGCTGGTTAAAGTTTTTGGATATCTTAAAGTTTTCTGGTTATATAATTGTACTTTATAGTAATCTGCGGTAATCTAACGGCAATTTGCCCTTATGTGGCGATGTATAACGGTTTAACTCTATAAGGGCTTCTATAGAGGATTAGGCATGAAATTTTTGCTTAGGCCTGGTTTCTGTAGGTTTACGTAGTGGAAATTGCTGATTAGGTCCTTTATATTCTTAAAGTCTTCCTATAGTTGCTATTCTGGCTAATATATGTTAAATCCTATGTAGGTAGCTTTGTAGTAGAGCCGCCGTCCTCTACCTTTGCTAAAGTATTTAGAGTTAATAATTTGTTTAATAGTCTACTCCTTATGGTTCTTGTCTTTGTTCTTGTCTTAGATTAGTACTAGTAGGGGTTTAGGCTATATTTATTCAGGTAGAGGGTTAGGTTGGTAAAGGTATAGTAGCTATAGGTAAAACATAGGCTATACTTTATGGGTAGCTAAGGCGGGTGGGAGCTCTAGTTTGTATATGGCTCCCCTATTAATAACTTATTTAATCTAGTAGGGGCCAAGGTTCTTATAATTAAGCAACTTTATAGGCCTCTGTGTGGAGATATTGTGTGTATCTAACTATACCTAGTCACTAACATATATCTTAGGTGGTGGTGTTCTGTAACAGTTGGCAAGCAAGCTTATTTTACTTGGGCCCAGGCTATCTCTCCTTTATAGTAGTTAAGTAGATCTTTTATATGGTCTGTATATTAATTAGTAAGTAGCATCTTAAGGCGTTTTTTATATGGCAGTTTCTTATTAATAGGCTCTAGTAGCTCTATACCGGATTATAGGTAATAACCTTTATTCGCGAAGAATGGGGTAAGTCCTATAGTGGCTAAGATATGGTTATTTACTGCGAATTTACCTAGCGGAAGGTAGTCTACCTAGTTATCCTAACTATAGGCGACTACCTGTCGTAAGTACGCCTTTATGCTAGCGTTAGCGTTTTCTGGTTATCTAGCAGTTTTATGGTAAAAGGATGTAGACATCTTAATGGAGATACTAAGGCGTTGGCAGATCTGCCTTTATATATTAGAATTAAATTACGTGCCTTAGTTAGACGTGATGGAGTTAGGTAACCTATGTAGTTAGTAGACTTTATAAAGGAAGGTATTGGCAACATCGCTTACAGCTACGCCTTTAGTTGGGACGTAGTGGCGTTCTTTTATAAGTTGGCATATTATTATAAGGATGTTCTTATAGGTTTAGCCATGTTATTTATAAGGTAGTAGGTTAATAATAAAATCTATAGCAATATCTGCCTATTAGCGTATAGGTATTAGTAGAGGGTGTAGTAGTCCTTAGTACTTTATATAAAATACTTTAGCACGCTTATAGCCGTGGCGGGCGCTTATAAAGCGTTTAACTAAGTTTATTATTTTGGGCCAGAAGTAGTATTAGCTAAGGAGCTTATAGGTTCCTCCCTTACCTAGGTGGCCGCTTAACTGGAGATTATAGGCCATTTAGATTAGTTGCTGTTGTAGGTCTTAAGTTAGGGATAAATAGATGGCCTTTATAATAGAGCCTGTTCTCTTTTACTTTTAAGGCTGCTATATTAATCTGGCCTAAGCTTTAGAGGTTAGTAGGTAGTGCATAGGTGCTAGCAATTTTTATGGTAATTAGTTAATATAGTAATGGGTTAATAGAGGTGTTATATGCTACAGTAATAAGCTTATTAATTTTAGGGGGTAATTCTAGTTCTGTGGTATAAAGCTAAGGGGTAGTTAGTTCTATTTTGGGTAGTATACCTAGGGCTAAGTTTTGTGCTTTTAGGATTGTCTATTATTAGAATTAATTATAATGGTTATCTTCTAACTAAGGAAGGTCTTGCAAACGGCGTATTAGGCTATTAGGCTTAGTACCTTATACTTCTAGCCTATATGCGATTTTAAAGTTAAAACTAGAGAGAAATTTGTTCTAGCGTGCTTGGTATTAATTTAGTTGCTTTATAGTTATAAAGTACTTAAGGTTATAATAATCTGTAAGGACTTTAGTTGGCTAGTTAGGTTCTGCTAAGGAGAGTTCTAGTTAGAATTCTTTAAATACTTATATAATTGCGAGAAGTTCTTTATTATAGATTTTGTAGTTACACTCTTGTGGTATAAGCTTAGATAAGTAGAATGTAACTAGGTGGAGGAGGCCGTTGTTGCCTATTTAGGAAAGGATGCCTGCGTTAATGTGGTCTAAAGAGTTAGTTTTAAGGTAGAGTTGCCGTCCTAGTATAAAGTAAGCTAGGATAGGTGCTTTAGTAAAAGCATCTTTGAGGTTTTAAAACGCCTTCTTATATTTGGGCGTTCAGGTAAAATGTAGGTATATTTTTCTTCCTTTTATAGGAAAACCCTTTGTTTATATTATTACTATAAGTGGTGCTATAACGCCTAAAAAGTTGTATATAAATTTTTGATAGAAGTTAGTAAGACTAAGAAAGGCTTATACATCCTTAATACAGTTAGGAGTTTACTATTTAGTAATTGTTTATACCTTCTTAGGGTCTATATGGACACTTTTAGTAGTAATAATTAGTCTAAGGTATTTTACTTCTATAACTAAGAATTTACACTTCTTTAAATTAATATAAAGTCCTGCGTCTCTAAGGTGCTATAGGACCTTCTAAATATGCTTAGTATGCTTAGAAGGATTGTTACTGTAAATAAGTATATTGTTAAGGTACGCAGAGTAGAAGTCGTTAAGGTAGTCCTATAAGGCGTTATTAATATAGCTTTAGAAGCTGCCTGGGCCGTTATATACGCTAAAGGGTATAATAGTATATTTAAATTGGCTAAAGTGTAATATAAATACGGTTTTCCATTTATTACCTTCCCGTATTTAAAGGCGGTTAAAGGTGGTAATAATATTAAGCTTAGTATAGATTTTAGCTTAGTTAAGCTATTTAAGAGTTTTACGTATAAGCGGTACGGGGTATTGGTTTTTGATTGTAATAGTATTAAGTCCTCTATAGTTAATACAGAATTAAATACCTCCTTTTAGTTTCTTGGTAAGGAGGATAGGGATAGCTACTAGGGATATACTAGGGTGAATAAACCCTTTGTTAAGGTGCTTATTAATATACTTTTTAACAACTAGAAGTTTGTCTTTTAATATTAGGTAGGGTCTCTTATAGGGTAGCGTTTTTCCTTATTTAATATTAATGACGTAGTTATTAGGTTAATATAGGGGGAATATATCTGCGCTTTTTTATAAGTATATATTAATAAAGTTATAGTACCTCTTAAAGAGGAGATTGTGGAGTTCCTTGTTGGTTGTCACGGAACCCGACCGTAGGGGCCTCCATAGGAGAACCCCGTGCTCTCGCGTACACCTTGCGTACAGCTTATGTCAGTTACGCGAGGGTATATCACCTCCTTACGCCCTCGACCCTTACGATCGATCGCGTAACGTCTTATAGACTCCCCGAATACATACGCTTTGTAGCCATTGCCCGCGCTCCGTGACATTACGTTGCGCCTTTTTCTTTACCGACGCTCAGCCTACGACCAATTCTACGTCTCCACAATACCGCAGACGCTGCCAGAAGCAGCGTGTCCATAAGTTACCTTAGGGAACGTTCGGTTGCAACTTCAGATTGAATCTGGAGGCTCCAGAACAGAACCGATCTGAAGCTCAAATCTGATTCTAACGCGATCGTTCGGTCAATCTGACGACTTTCTGATCTGAAGCTCCTCCAGATCGGCAAGCGCGTCAAACCCGCAAGCTATACCGTATATAGAATCTAAACTGAGGCCTTGGCGTCAGTTCAAATCTAGAGCTCAAAGCTCCTTCTTTAAATTCCAGATTAAATCTAAAGCTTCGCCCGATCGACAACTCCTTATAATATGGCGTCTCTGCCCACCCCAACCGCGACACTGCTGCAGTCACAACTGCACGTATTTTACGACGCCCTTATTCTAACTTTTATAATCACAATAATACTCCTTCCGCGTGGCGTCCGTACTCAGCATACTGATATGTGGCGAGGCACGAGGTGGACGATGCAATTGCTTTATGGCCATAAGGCACGACTTCTAAGCGTCACCCAGATGAAGCCTGAGGTGTTTAAGAAGCTCCTTAATTAGCTGCAGGAGCACGGTGGCCTTAAGGATACGAAGCTTCTATCAGCGGCTAAGAAGCTCGTAATATTCCTAATGATATTTAGTAATAATACATCGTATAGGTTACTAAGTAAGATAACTTAACACTCCTTAGCAACGATCCACCAGTAAGTATTTGGCGACTAGCTTAAACTTCTTATTTTAATTTGCTGCCTTATAGAGCCGTATACGAAGTTCTTCCTGGCCTTCTAAAGTTATATAAGGAAGTTGTTTAACTTCCTTAAAACGTTACCCCGGATAAGATTGCTGAGGATCCTAAACAATATCCTTTTTTTACTAATTGTATTGGAGCTCTTAACGGTACTCATCTTCCTATTTCTATTAAGGGTGGGTATAAAAAACAGGCTCCGTGGCGCGGTAGAAAGGGAGGATTAACGCAGAACGTACTTATAGCTGTTAACTTCCAGATGAACTTCGTGTACGTCCTAGCTAGGTAGGAGGGTACTGCTTACGATAGTAGAGTAATAAATTCGGCCAAAGTTAAAGGATTTAAAGCCTTACCTGGCAGATACTATATCGCGGATGCTAGGTACTCTAATACGCCTATAATACTAACTCCCTACCATGGTGTACAATATCATCTTCGTGAATAGGCGCAGGTAAATATAAGGCCTTAGAACGCTAAGAAACTCTTTAATCTTTGGTATGCGGCACTAAGGAACGTGGTGGAGCGTACTATAGGTATTTTTAAGCATTAATTTAGGTACTTTAAAGCCAGCAGGCGCAATCTACCTCTAAAAACGCAGGTTAAGGTAGTGTACGCCTTAACGGCTGTTTACAACTTTATTAATATATGTAATCCAGACGATCTAAATAGCTTTAAAGTGACGGAGGATAAGGAGATGGATAAGAAAGACGCAAGGCTTGTAGAGGAAGAAAGCAACGTAGTTATAAACCAAAGACGCGACAAGATTGCGTAACTTATGTAAAAGAGTTACTGCCGGGCAATTAGCAGGCCAATTAAATGAGAATCTACAGTAGATTTAGTGTATTTACTATAGAAATCTATATACTTTCCCTCTATATATTGCTCCTTAATTGCGTATATAGTGAGACATTAAAGAACAATTAAAATCTCACCCAGATCTTAATTAAATCTTACCAAATCCTATCTTTCTAATTGCCCTCCTTCCTGCCAGCCAAAATATCGTTAATTAAGCTTCGCCGAAGCCCTACAACTCCGGCCGTTATAAGGAATAATCTGGCAGTTAACTCGGTCTTAAAAGCTCGCAGAATAACTAGTTACTCTGCTAGATCTAGGTAACTGAACTCCTTAATAAACTCTATAGAAGCCTTCTCTTAAGGAGACTTCTGGGCGATTAACTATCTAGTAGCTCTTATCTCTCTAGTAATCTACTCTACCGTCTCTTCTAGAGAATCCATAACTCGCCGTATTCGCCGGCGCTTTGTATTGGATTTAGTCTCTCTAGCAGCTCATTTAACAGCCTGCTTTCTTATTACTAATAAGGAAGTTTGACTTGGCGTTAAGGAGGAAGATTCTAGTGTAGAAGGAGTATTTAAGCGCTTAATTAAAGATAACCTTGACTAACTGCATTTAATAGAGCTACGAGCTAATTCTAACTTAAGATTATCCTTACCTCCCTCCTTATTTTCCGTATCTATTAAATCTGTTGCCTGTGAGGCTCCGGTTGCGAGGAGCTCCAGGTCTATATAGCTTTTAATTACCTTATTAATCGACCTTGTATTACTCCCTGTCGCTAAAACTCCCTTAAATAGCTCCTGTAGTATATTTAGGAAGGTAGGTGGTGCATTACGAAACTTTATAGCCTTGGGATTGGCCTTAAAGTATATATCTATAATGTCCTCACTAGCGACAGGTACGCCTTTGGCTTTGTCCTACCCCTAGCTAGAGAGGGCGCAGAGCTCCTTCTACGTCCTCTAATCCTTCTTATGACTATCGTGCTTACTTTTAACTTACTTTAGGTTAACTGCCTAGGGGGCGATAGCTAGTGTACGATTAAGAGCAAGCTTCCAACCCTTAGCTTTATAAGAGCTATCTGCGCGATATCCTTTCTGAATAGCCTTAACGAGGCCTTCTAACATCGCCTCCTCTATCTCGGTTGTCTATTTTATACGCGACTTCCTTGAACTTGTGGGTGTCGCGGCCGTCGCGGCCGTCGTCGTAGCTCTACTTCGGGAGGTAAGGGAAGGTGAAGAAAACGTTAACTGAGTAGAGGGCGTCGATTAAGGAACGGTAGGAGTAGGAGACTCCATTACGACACTATAATAAAAAGTCGCGATAGAGGCCTGATGGGAGAGGTGTTTATTTGATCGCTCACCAAAATTAATTACGTATTGTGCAAAGTTAAATTCTGAACCTTATCTGGAGCCTTACCGAACGATCGACTTAATTTCAGATTCAACCGAGCCTTAGAAGTAGACGCCGCTAATTACTAACTAGTTAACACTAAAAGGTGCATAGATCAAGGAGTTTCTAATTTAAAGTCAGATTGCAACCGAACGTTCCCTTACTTCGTACTCCTAAAGAATTAATAATAGCAAGACGAAATTCCTTACTAGCTACTATATTAAACTTAAAGAACAACTAAATACCTATATTAAAACCACAACACTAATTAGTCCCAGGAGGATTTAATTCGTTAGCCCTAGCCTTAACCCCTAAAGGGAAGCCTAGTGGCTTAAAAGACTACAACAACCACGAGGGGGACATTAATAATGTTTTATCCTTTATTAACTATATAACCACGGATAAATAAGCTAAAGGGCTACTACCTATTAAGATTAAAATACGAGACGCCGAGATATTTATAAAAATGGTAGCATAAGAACCTAATAAATACTACCACCTTCTATAAAACTACTATCTAAAGCTTATACAAGCTAAGATGCGTGCTGCCTAAGATTACGATATTATCCAAGACCTACAAGCTTGTAAGGCGCTCGCTAACAACACACACTAAGAGATTAAAGATGACCTCTGTGCGTCTGAACACGACGTCTAACGATTAAAGAAGGCCGAGATTATACTTATTACTACAGTTACTAAAAGAGAGGGTATAATTAAATACCTATAATCTTAGCTTAATAAGCATATTTATAACAATACTAGACACCTTTTTACTGTATATAACGCCACCTAAGTCTTTACGCCCCTGGCAACCTCACCTACTTAACGCTTAATGGAAGGTTAGCGCTGAGCAGCTTCACCTAACGGGAACCCCTACTATAGTAGCGGTGACAATGAAAGCCACAACAATTAAACCTAAACTACTACTATAGGGTCTAATATACGCTACCCTAATCCCCTAATCTTTAAAGGTGACCGCAAGAAATATAGCTACTAGAAGATATAAACCCACAAGAAACTAACCTAGAGCGCCTACCTTTTCCCCACAGAAGATACCAAGATTGGCTATATTATTAGACAAATAAAGGGCATCCCATTTAATAGGCTTTTCGCTTAATAGGAGACTAGCAGTCCCTAAAAGTAGTAGTCCCACTAGAAAGTCCTTAATAACCTTAACTAAATATACCGCGACTATAACCTAGTGGCCACTAGTTAAGCTAAACTACGCGCCCTAAAGATGAGTCCTACTAAATTATTTGACGAGTTCTATGTTAAATTCTAGAAATATACTAGAGTCCTCGCCCAAGATAACGCTAAAGACCAGAAAGATCTCCTTAAAAAAGTCACTTATTGCCTTAGTTACGCAGCTACTAGCCACAACTATAACAACGTTTATGATATGGTAGTAGCCCTATAGAAGATTAAATAATAGCTAAACTAGATTACTACTACAAACCCCCACCTAAAGACCTCCTTATAGAAGCCCTCCGGACCTACTAAACCACTGACGCCTACTACCCTAAGCAATACCACTGGTCCTAATATCAACCTCTCTATACTAGCCTTCCTAAAGAAGCTACTAGACGGAGAGTGCGAGCTACTCCAAAAGCTAAGGCGTTGCTATAGATGCCATTAAGAAGGCTGTTACAGCTATAGCCTAAACTGCCCAATAGCTAGGTTTAGTAGCTGCTGTTAAATACCTAACCCTATACCCCGGATACTAAATATGTCGCTACACGCCGCTACCGTACAAGACGAAGATGTAGCAACAGTAGTAGAATTAGACGCGGAAGCGGAAAACGCAAAGTCCCAGCCCTAAATTGCAGGTTAGGACACTCCGATAATAGAGGGATCTACATATTAGCTTGCTTAATAGATAGCTTAGTAAAAATAGAAGGATAGAAGTAAATAGTCTTACCTATAGAGGGAACTACCGCTAAGAAATAATATAAAACCCGTTCTATAATTAACTGCGGAGCTACTGATAAATTTATAGATACCCAATTTATGCGCACTTATAACCTACCTACCTTACCCCTTGCCAAAGCCCGCGCCCTATAACTCGCTGACGGTAGTTATACTGCATAAAAGATTACCTATATGGCACAACTCTACCTAAATATAAACGGATACCAGGAGGAGCTCTAGGCCTATATTATACCACTTATAAACTACCCTATTATCCTTAGAATAAACTAGCTCAAACAATACAACCCCGCTATTAACTGGCAAAAGAGAGAAGTAACCTTTAACTCTAAATACTACAGAGAGACTTGCCTAGGGTATAGCCTAGCCGCCTCTATCTACTCCCTAGGATATTAACCTAAGGAAACCCTTATTATCCTACCCACAACCAACTGCTACTACGTAAGCGCCGCGGCCTTCTACCGCATAGCATATAGGAAAGGCTGGACCGTTACCACAGCCTCCTAATTACAACTATATAAGCTTAACAAAGATTAGGACCACGTCCTCTATAGTAATAGGATAGACATAGTCAACCTCCCAGAAAATAATGCCCCCGCAGAACTCTATAGACTTTCACCCTTAGACTTTAAGAAGTTTATAAAGCTTAAAAAAGGACTTACTAATAAGGAACTCCGCAAGCTCCTCCCCAAGAAATACCATGACTTTATTAACGTATGCTTATAAAAGAGCGTAGATATACTGCCCCCATATTAACCTAATAACTATGCCATTAATATTAAATAAGGAAAAACGCCGCCCTATAAGAGACCCTACTTAATATTAAAAGACGAACTCCTAGTTGTTAAAAAGTATATCAACGAGCACCTTAATAAAGGGTTCATTCGTCCTAGTATATCCCCAGCAGCCGCTCCTATCCTCCTTACTAAAAAGCTAGGAGGAGGTATTTAATTCTCCGTTAACTATAAAGGACTTAATGTTATTATAATTAAGAACCGATACCCCGTACCACTTATATATGAGACCCTTAAACGGCTTAGCTAAGCCAAAATCTATACTAAACTTAATATTATCGCCGCCTTTAACCGCCTCTGAATATAGGAAGGTGATAAATAAAAAACTGTATTTGTATTGCGCTTTAGCTAATTTAAATACACTGTTATACCTTTTAGCGTATACAACGGCCCAGGCAGTTTCTAAAGCTACATTAATAATGCCTTATGGGACTACCTTAATAACTTCTACTCCGCGTACCTGGACGACATACTTATTTATAGTAATAACCCTTCTAAGCATACTAAGCATGTTTAAAAGGTCCTACAGTGCCTTAGAGACGTAGGACTTTATATTAATTTAAAGAAGTGCGAATTCTTAGTTATAGAAGTAAAATACCTTAGACTAATTGTCACTACTAAGGGTGTCCATATAGACCCCAAAAAAGTATATATAATTACCGGATAGCAAACCCCCACCTATATTAAGGACGTACAAGCCTTCCTTGGTTTCGCCAACTTCTATTAGAAATTTATATATAACTTCTTAGGTGTTATAGCACCACTTATAGTAATAATGTAAATAAAGGGCTTTTCTATAAAAGGAAGAAAAACATATCTACGTTTTATCTGGACGCCTAAATACAAAAAGGCGTTCTAAGACTTAAAAGATGTATTTACCAAAGCACCTATCCTAGCTTACTTTATACTAGGACAACAACTCTATCTTAAGACTAACTCCTTAGACTATGTTAACGCGGGCGTCCTCTCCTAAATAGGTAATGACGGTCTTCTCTACCTAGTTACATTCTACTTATTTAAGCTTACACCATAAGAATATAACTATAAGATCTATAATAAGGAACTCCTCGCAATTATATAAGCGTTTAAGGAATTCTAACTAAAACTCTCCTTAGTAAAACCTGACTAGCCAATTAAGGTCCTTATGGATCATCGCAACCTTAAGTACTTTATAACTACGAAATAACTAAACTAATGCTAAGCACGTTAGAATAAGTTCCTCTCCGGTTTTAACTTTAAAATTGTATATAGGCTAGGAGTATAAGGTACTAAGCCTAATAGCCTAATACGCCGTTCGCAAGATCTTCCTTAGTTAGAAGATAACCCTTATAATTAATTCCAATAACAAACAATCCTAAAAGCACGAAACTTAGCCCTAGGCATACTACCTAAAACAGAACTAACCGCCCCTTAGCTTTATACCACAGAATTAAAGTCACCCCCTAAAATTAATAAACTTATTACCGCAGTATATAACACCCTTATTAATTTATTACTGCATTAACTAATTACCACAAAGATCGCTAGCACCTATATACTGCCTACTAACCTCTAAAGCTTAGGCTAGATTAATATGGCAGCTTTAAAAGTAAAAGAGAACAGGCTCTATTATAGAGGCCGTCTATTTATCCCTAACTTAGAAGACCTACAACAGCAACTAATCTAAATAGCCTATAACCTCTAATTAAGCAGCTACCCAGGCAAAGGAGGAACCTATAAGCTTCTTAGCCAATACTACTTCTAGCCCAAAATAATAGACTTAGTTAAACGCTTTATGAGCGCCTACTATAGCTGTAAATGTGCTAAAGCATTTTATATAAAGTACTAAGGACTGCTATACCCTCTACCAGTACCTATACGACAATAGGCAGATATTGCTATAGATTTCGTTATTAATCTACCACCTTACAAATAACATGGCTGAACCTATAAGAACATCCTTATAATAATATATCAACTTATAAAAGAACGCCACTACGTCCTAACCAAAGGCGTAGCTATAAGCGATATTGCCAATACCTTCCTCTATAAAGTCTATTAACTATATAGGTTACCCAACTCTATTACGTCTAACTAAGGTACGCAATTTAACTCTAACGTATAGAGGCGGATCTGCCAACGCCTTAGTATCTCCGTTAAGATATCTATATCCTTTTACTATAAAACTGCAGGACAACCAGAAAACGCTAACGCTAGTATAAAGGCGTACTTATAATAGGTAGTCGCCTATAGTTAGGATGACTGGGTAGACTACCTTCCACTAGGTAAATTTGCAGTAAATAACTACGTTTTAGCCACTATAGGACTTACTCCGTTCTTCGCAAATAAAGGATATTACCTATAATCCGGTATAAAGCCACTAGAGCCTATTAATAAGAAACTGCTATATAGAAAACGCCTTAAGATGCTACTTGCTAATTAACATGCAGACTGTATAAAAGACCTACTTAACTACTGCAAAGGAGAGATGGCCTGGGCCTAAGTAAAACAAGCTTACTTCGCTGACCGCTATAGAACACCACTACCTGAGATGCGTATTGGCGACTAGGTATAGTTAGATACATATAATATCTCCATATAAAGACCTATAAAGTCACTTAATTATAAGAACCTTAGCCCCTACCAGATTAAACAAGTTATTAATAGAGGAGCTATATATAAACTAGAGCTCCTGCCTGCCTTAGCCACCCGTAAAATATGGCCCATGTTTTACCTATAGCTACTATACCTTTATCAGCCTAACCCTCTACTAGGATAAATACAGCCTAAACCCCTACCGGTACTAATCCGAGATAAAAACGAAGATAAGAACCATAAGGAGTGGACTATTAAACAAATTATTAACTCTAAATACTTTGGCAAAGGCAGAGGACGGCGGCTCTACTATAAAGCTACCTATATAGGATTTAATATAGATCAGCCAGAATGGCAACTATAGGAAGATTTTAAAAACGCAAAAGATCTAATTAGCAATTTTCACTATATAAACCCACAGAAACTAGGTCTAAGTAGAGATTTCGTACCTAATCCCCTATGGGAGCCGTCACAGCTAAATTATTATACATTACCGTCATGTAACTACTCTAATAAGATGTTAAGGAACTTTAACCGCCGGTTGAAGTTATCTAATTGGTTAGATTTTAGACGCTAAGGAGAAGCTAACTAATTAGGATTTTCCATCCCTAGGATAGAAAATCACTATTGGCTCGCTTACTACTAGCGCCTTAGCAACACCCTCGCACCTTACTAAGTCCCTAACAGCCTCCTTCCCCTCTATAGCCTAGTACCTTCGCATAGTAGCAACCCATAAGCTTCAAGTTAGAAGCACCTGTATGAGCCCATTACACCTGTAACAATATTCCTTCTTCTAGATACCCCAAGCATTTCCCCCTATATATATATAGCAACCACAGCGTTGCCGGAGCTCCGCCTTAATAGGAGGGGGGGTAGTGTTACGGAACCCGACTATAGGGGCCTCTATAGGAGAACCCCGTGCTCTTGCGTACACCTCGCGTACAGCTTATGTCAGCTACGCGAGGGTATATCACCTCCTTACGCCCTCGACCCTTACGATCGATTGCGCAACGTCTTGTAGACTCCCCAAATACATACGCTTTGTAGCCATTGCCTGCGCCCTGTGACATTGGTAAATTCTTTTTTAAGCTTTATAAACTTCTTAAAGTCTAAAGGTGAAAGTCCGTAGAGTTCTATAGGGGTATTATTTTTTAGGAGGTTGGCTATGTCTATCCTGTTATTATAGAGGACGTAGTCCTGTTCTTTATTAAGCTTATATAGTTATAATTAGGAGGCAGCGGTAATGGTCCAGCCTTTTCTATATGCTATGTGGTAGAAGGCCGCAGTACTTATATAGTAGTAGTTGGTTATAGGTGGGGTAATAAGGGGTTCCTTAGGTTAATATCCTAGGGAATAGGTAGAGGTGGCTAGGCTATGCCCTAGGCAAGTCTCTCTACAGTATTTAGAGTTAAAGGTTACTTCTCTCTTTTTCCAGTTAATGGTGGGGTTGTGTTATTTAAGCCAGTTTATTCTAAGGATAATAGGGTAGTTGGTAAGTGGTATAATATAGGCCTAAAGTTCTTCCTAGTGCCCATTTATATCTAGGTAGAGTTATGCTATATAGGTAATCTTCTATATAATGCAACTACTATTAGTAAGTTATAGGGCGCAGGCTTTAGTAAGGGGTAAGGTAAGTAGGTTATAAGTGCGCACAAATTGGGTATTTATAAATTTATTAGTAGCTCCGCAATTAATTATGGAACGGCTTTTATATTATTTTTTAGCAGTAATTCCTATTATAGGTAAAACTATCTGTTTCCGTCTATTTATCTTTACTAAGTTATCTATTAAGTAGGCTGATATGTAGATCCCCTTATTATTAGGACGTTCTAACCTACGACTTAGGGCTAGGACTTGGCGTTTTCTATTTTTGTATCTAACTCTACTGTTATTGCTGCGTCTTTATCTTATATGGTAGTGGCACATAGCGCCATATTTAGTGTTTGAGGTATAGGGCTAGGTATTAGATAGCAGCTGTTAAACCTAGCTATTAGGCAGTTTGGGCCATAGCTATGGCAGCCTTCTTAATAGTATCTATAGTAACGCTATAGCTTTTGGAGTAGCTCGCGCTCTCTGTTTAGTAGCTTTTGCGGAAATATTAGTATGGAGAGGTTAATATTAGAACTAGTAGTGTTACTTAGGGTAGTAGGTATTAGTGGTTTGGTAGGTCTGGAGGGCTTCTATAGGGAGGTCTTTAGATGGGGGTTTGTAGTAGCGATCTAGTTTAGCCGTTGTTTAATCTTCCATAGGGCTGCTACTATATTATAAATGTTGTTATAATTGTGGCTGGTGGCTGCGTAACTAAGGCGATAAGTAACTTTTTTAAGAAGATCTTCCTGGTCTTTAGTATTGTCTTAGGTAAGGACTTTGGTGTATTCCTAGAATTTAATATAGAACTTATTAAATAATTTAGTAGGGCTTATCTTTAGGGTATATAGTTTAGCTTAACTAGTGGCCACTAGGTTATAGTCGCGGTATATTTAGTTAAGGTTATTAAGGACTTCCTAGTAGGACTACTACCTTTAGGGACTACTAGTCTCTTATTAAGCGAAGAGTCTATTAAATAGAATGCCCTTTATTTGTCCAATAATGTAGCCAATCTTAATATCTTTTGTGGGGAAAAGGCAGGCGCTCTAGGTTAGTTTTTTACAGATATATATTTTTTAGTGGCTATATTTCTTATAGTTACCCTAGAAGGTTAGGGGATTAGGGTAGCGTGTATTAGACCCTATAGTGGCAGTCTAGGTTTAATTATTGTGGCTTTTGTTATTGCCGCTATAGTAGGGGTTCCTACTTAGTGCTAACCCTCTGTTAAGTGTTAAGTAGGTAAGATTGCTAGGGGCGTAAAGACTTAGGTAGCGTTATATACAGTAAAGAGGTATCTAGTATTGTTATAAATATACTTATTAAGCTAAGATTATAGGTATTTAATTATACCCTCTCTTTTGGTAACTATAGCAATAAGTATAATCTTAGCCTTCTTTAGTTGTTGGACGTCGCGTTTAGATATATAGAGGTTATCTTTAATCTCTTAATGTATATTGTTAGTAAGCGCCTTACGAGCTTATAGGTCTTAGATAATATTATAATTTTAGGCAGATATATCTTAGCTTATATAAGCTTTAGGTAGTAGTTCTATAGAAGGTAGTAGTATTTATTAGGTTCTTATGCTACTATTTTTATAAATATCTTGGCGTCTTATATCTTAATCTTAATAGGTAGTAGTCCTTTGGCTTATTTATTTATAGTTATATAGTTAATAAAGGATGAGATATTGTTAATATCCACCTTATTAAAGTTGTTATAGTCTTTTAAGCTACTAGGCTTCCCCTTAGGGGTTAAGGCTAGGGCTAATAAATTAAATCCTTTTAGGATTAATTGGCGTTGTGGGTTTAATATAGGCATTAGATTATTATTTGAGTTTAATATAGTAGCTAGTAAGGAATTTTGTCTTACTATTATTAATTCTTTAGAAGTATAAAGTAAGGTAACTTATAAACACGCTGCTTTTGGCAGTGCCTATAGTATTGCAGAGACGTGGAATTAGTTGTAGGCTAGGCGTTGGTGATAAAAAAGGCGCAACGTAATGTTACGGGACGGGGTCAATGGCAGCTAAACGTATGTATTTGAGGAGTCTACAAGACGTTGCGCGATTGATTGTAAGGGTTAAGGGCGTAAGGAGGTGATATACCTACGCGTAGCTGATATAAACTGTACGCGAGGTATACACGAGAGCACGGGGCTCTCCTATGGAGGCCTTTGCGGTTAGGTTCCGTGACAATTCGCGACGTTAATCTCTACGCGACTTATTAGGCGCTCAGCCGAGCCGTCAACACTAATTTTGTCAACACTAGGCATGTTTCTTAGATTTCCTTACACTAGTTAGAGCTAATTTAGGAGGCCTTTAGGGAGTTCAAATACGGCTTAGAGGATGCTGATTTGGGCGAGAGACTCTATAAGGGAGCTATGCTTAGCTTTCTATATAAGCTAGCGCTGAGCCTTATATTTTTTTAAGGTTTTAAAATCGTATAATAAGCCTATTTTATATTAAGCTTCTTTAGGCAAGTCCTAAAAGGCGGGGAGATAGATCACAGGGTTTTCTTATATGGAGTTTTCTCCCTATATATACATAAGGAGTAGTCCGCATGGGCCTAATAGGGATCCAAATCGGACGTTAAGCAATGAATTATTATTATTATATTAAGCTTCTTATAGTAACAAAATAACAATTATAATGTCGCGCGGTTTAGTAATCTTGGTTAAGCCTCTTATTAATTAAATTGAAGCTATATATAGCTTAATAATATTTTTAAAAACACTATTTTATTCCTAACTACTTAATAAAAGAAGCGCCTTTTTTAGGACTTAAACTAGTTAACTTTTAGGAGGCCATAAGAGTACGCCAAAGCTATTAAGGAGTACCTTAGTATAAGTAAAGTGTAGGGTTATATTAACGGAACTTATCGCCCAGTTACTTAGCTAATAGCTAGTTGTCTATAAGGCATCCTCTACTCTAGCTATACTAAGTATTACTATATTAAGTTCCAATTGGTAGTTATACCTAATAGAATAATATAATTACTAGCTAGGCCGTTTTTAGCTCTACTAGCGATATAAGAATAGTAGCTGTTATAGGACTATACGCGTTATTATGACTTGGCTAAGCGTACGTATATATATAAGTACGGACCTAACCCCTAAGCGACACATATATATACTTGCCTTCCTTCTGTATATAGATCTTTACACAATATCAATTAATTTACCTCGCCTCGTACCTTAATAGTCGGTCTATACTGTGACAGTAGCTAACTTAGGCTTGGTAATAAGTTAGTTAAGCTTATAGATAAGTTACTCGCTAAGAATCTACTTTACCTATATAGCGACTCTGTGTATATTAATAGCTAGAGTATAATAGGCGCCTTTAAAGGTAAGCTAATTAATTATATAATAAGAGACCTAGAATGGAGAGCATTTAATAAAGAGATGGCAGCGCTTTAAATAGCAGTTAAGCACGGCTTTGGGCTAGTTACTAAATATTAGAGCTTTAGATTTTTTTAAGATTTAATAAAAGCGGGCCTCTTGCTAATTAGGAGCCACTATATTATTTTAGCGTTGCTAACTAACTATTTAAGCTACTTTTAGGGTAATTAGATAGCAGATATTTATTTAATAGGTACGCCTAATATTCGCGACTATTTAAAGGCTTAAGAGGGGTATTATAAGGTAGTAGTAGTTATATATTAAACTTGGAGTTATATTTTAAGCCAGGATCTTACCTACCTATATTAAATTCTACTTATAAAAATCTAGCCTAAATTAGGTAGGTTTTTACCTAATTAGGTTTAGTAACTTAGATTAATAAAACTCTAGTAAAACTTTAAACTTTTAAAGGCCTTAAAGAGGCTCTACCCTTTATACGACCATATTACTATTAAAAATTCTATAGCCTTAACCATAACTTGTTTTATTAAGCTACTTTATCAGAACCTTTTTTATAACTATATTTAGTAAATAAAAGACTTTAATTAAAAATAAAGGCTAAAAAATAACTAAAATTATTAAGCGTGATAAAGTCCCTTAAGCCTATAATAACTTATACTAATTCTCCTCCTTAGTATCTAGCTTAGTAGATAAATAGTCTTTTAAATTAACGACTACTAGAGCCTTTTCTTTGCTTCTCCCTCTATTAGGCTTAAAAAGATAACCTTATTACCTACTAATATTATCCTTAAGATTATATAAAGCTCTAGCGTAGTATCTTTTATTAACGATTCCTTTAATAGCTGCTATTAAGCTATTAAAGGTTCTTATAAAATAGTAAATAGTATTATCTATATATGCTAAATTGGCTTTATAATTGGCTTATATAAGATAATTATAATAGTGCTGGGGCATATTGCCTACTATATTGCCGTTTTTAGGGCAATTTGCCGCTTTTTAGGCAATCTGCCAAATCCTGCCAAATCCTGCTAGCACTACTTATAGAGCTAACCAATTAGGATTTTCTATCCCAGATGGAAAATCGCTATTAGCTCGCTTATTACTAGCGCCTTAGCGACCCCTTATATTTCTTTAGTCTCTAATAATCTTCTCCTTATTCTTCTCCTTAGCTTAGTATTCTTATATAGTAGTAATCTATAAGCTTTAGTTTAGAAGCAGTTATATAAGCCCATTATATTATACTAAGATCTCCTTATATAGCCTAAGAAGGCCTCTATAATATCCTACCCTAAAAAGAAACTTTGTTCGCAACGACGCGTTAACGCGTTATACTTAGACATTAAATACCATATACAGCCTAGGAAGGCCCTAATAATATCCCCCCTTATAGGCTAGATTGTACTTAACTTAAACCCTAGCTTTAAAAACAAATTATATAATACTAACAAAGAAGGGGCGACCTAGGGGATAGGCTTCGTCAACGACACAAACCTAATTACATACGGGCCAACAGCCGCTAAGAATTGCAGAACACTAGAGAAAGCCCATAATACCTATATAGAATGGGCAAGACGATATAGAGTCCAATTCTCACTAGATAAATACCAGCTAATCCATTTTATAAGAAAACGCAACCAATCTGCAGATCTTTAGCACATAATTTACATCTAAGGCTTTAGGGGTCAACCAGTTCAGGGCCTAAGGGTATTAGGAGTATAGGTAGACAGCAAGCTCCAGTAGAGCGTATATGCGGCGTAAGCGGCCCGCAAGGGCCAAGTACAGTACATCGCGTTATCCAGGATTGTTAACTCCATATAGGGTCCATGCTTCTAGAGGTCACGCCTACTATACATAGCAGTTATCCGGCCAACCATAACATATAGGTCCAGTATTTGGGCCATTAGTAAAACTAAGAAAGGCCCCCCTAAATTGCTCCTTAAACTACTCTAAAAGGTCCAAACAGCCTACCTCTAGAGCATAACAGGTGGGTATAAGCGAACGGCCACAGCACTGCTTAAGAAGGAAGCCAACATTCCCCCCCTATAACTATATATTGAAGCCGCTGTAATGCAAAGGGCGTAAAATAAACGCAACTCTAATGTTACAAAGTATATCAAGACACGCTTAAATAAACTATAGAGGGACCCTAGGGTGCCCTATAGGAGAACAAACCAATAACCCTAAAGTAGGGAAGATATATTAGAGAAACAGGTAAAGAAAGCAGAAGAAGAATAGTACTACTTTAGGGCCCAGGCCCATATAGAGGAGAAAGGGAGACGCGTAAGAGGCCAGTAAAGACAACAGTAAGAGAGAAAAAGGAGCCAAAGTAAAGCATAAAAAAACGCTAGGAAACCATCTACCGTAATATAATACTGGTTAGACCAACGCTGGAGAGGTATATGGGAGTTAAAGGTACAGAGGCTATCTTAGGTAAGAGGAACCTAAGCTATAGTATAGTTAACGCTATAGGGGGTAAACACTTAAGGGCTCCAAGAAGGCCTAACAAAGGCAGAAAATATAATAGCAACACTCTTAAGAATAGAAATAATAGGACTAAAAGACTGGCTCTACTAGGTAGGTGTCCTAGTAGATAGCCTAAGATGCAAATATGGCTGGCTAAGATAGACACCAAAATATATAATACTGTTATACCCCTTACGCACCAACTAAGAAGCAATGCTCTTAGCAGCTGGCACAGAGAACTATAATACACTACTCTTAATATAAAAAGGTCTTAAGGCGGTTACCTAGTGGCTTATTAGCTAAAAAGTGCTAGACCAGTTCCGGGTGGCAAGGAAAATAGTAATAGAAGGCAAAGGGGCGAGTAATAGGCGCCCCCTAATAACTCTACAGTAGTAGAGTGAAAGTTTGTGATAATAGCGCGTCTGTAGACTTGTTACGGCAGCAGTGGTTTCCAAGGAGGTCAAAAAGTAAGGTAGTAGAGCACTATAGGCGACTCGCAGGCGCCTTGTAGGCGCTAAGTAGGCGAGTCCTAAAAGGCGGGGAGATAGATCATAGGGTTTTCTCATTTTCTTAAATAGAGTTTTCTCCCCATATATAAATAAGGAGTAGTCCGCGTGGGCCTAATAGGGATCCGAATTGGATGTTAAGCAATGAATTATTATTATTAATACTAACAAACCTTTAGGTAGCTAGTAATAGCACCTAAAATGAGCTTATTTAAGAGAGCTGCCTTTACTTAAGAGGAATATAAGATCTAGTTAGGATTAGAAATTAATAACAATAATAACACTCTAGATATGCGCGAGTAGATTTATAATCTTGCGGCTAAATAGGTAGCTAATTACCTTATAGCTAAAGCTATATAAGAGACTTTAGACAAGATCCTAAAGAGCCTTATAGCCTTATAAGATAGTTTAATCTCCCCTACTAGGAGCCCTAGTTAATCCATTTACTCCACCAAATATAATACCCTAGGTAGCATAGATATAATAGCAAAATAACTAAAATCCGGTAAGCTCCTAAACCCTTAATAGCTATTTAATAGAATAGACCCTACCTTTAAGAATTAGAGGATTTAAGTATAAAAAAAGCTCTGTGTTAATTATAACTATTTCCCCTTAAAGAAAGCTAAAATGCTTTACTTCTTTAGTGGAACCATTGGGGACGCCTAGTAATACCTTTAGGCTAGGTTTAAAGATAAGTTACCTATCTAGTTTATATCTGTTAATAAGATAATATAGCATCTAGTTACTATCTATATTAATCCAAATAAAGTACAGGATACCTATTATAACTATAACCGCCTAATAATAAAATTAAACTAATCCTTTACTAAGTTCTAGACTTAATTCTTATACATAGCAGGCGAAGGCTAGGTTCCCTATAAGAACTACTATTTAAACCTATATAATAAGCTAACGGTCCAACTATAAGAAAAGATTACGGTAGCCTTAGACAATCTATTAACCTATTAAAGACTTATAGCCTAATATTTGTTGCTTAATTTAGAATTAAAAAAATTAATACTTGTTCTAATTAACTAAAGCAACCCTATAGTAACTAAAATCTATCCGCTATACTAATAGGAGCTAGCGTTAGAAGATAAATTATAACTGCCCTTATACTAAAAGCGGTTATAACCGCCTACCTATAAGCCTTACCTAACCTACTATATACTATACCCTTAATTAATACTTAATACAATACCCTAATTAACCCTACCACGGTCACGTGCTTTGATTATAAAAAGGATAGTTACTTTACCTTATCCTGTCTAGAGCCTAAGAATATAAATAATATTAAGAAGATAGAGAAAGAAGAACCCTAGGGAAAGACTTCCCCCTAAGGTATCCTATTAATCTTAAGAAAATTAATTTAAGTTAGCTAATAGGTGGAAAATACTTTATAGTTCTATATATAGTATCTTAAAATAGATATAGAGTTAATATAACTGCCCTTATTAATACTAGAGTAAATAGCTTTACCTTTATAAATACTGCTTATATAAATAATGTTGCTAAGTTCTTAAATATAAATGCTACCTAACTAGAAAAGTCTATTTAAATAAAAGGATATAACGGTTAAGCTAGTAAGCTAGTTACCTATGTCTTAAAGCTATATATCGCTATTAATAGACGACACTAATTTGGTATCCCCTTCTATATCCTAGACCTAGGGTTTTATAATATAATCCTTAGCCAAAAGTAGATATTCTACTTCAATATTTGGCTAAACATTTAATAAAGATAGTTTGTCTAGCTAGAGAATAGACTAAAGCTGCCTTCCTTTATTAGAGAAATTTAGATTAATTATAAGATACTAGCCGCAAAGGCTAACCTAGTCTATTAGTAGAATATTAGGGATCGCGACCTAGCCTTTATTTAAGAAGATGCCCGCTATAAGGCTGGTAGAAACTCTATACTAATAATAATACTCTTCTAAAGTACTATAGTTAAGAAGGACTCTACTTATAGAAGTAGAACGGATAGTAATATAGATAACTTTTAAATTGCGGAGATCTAGCTAATATGGAAGAGGATATACTAATAGGATATAAAGGGTAACCTTTAGAAGATATAACGAGAGCTAAAGGGAGTAAAGATAACGCTAATGCGCTAAAGGCCCCTAAGACTATAGACACCCCTACTATTATATAACCCCCCTATAGTAGATATTGTAGTAATTAGTGCTATAGGTTTCTACTTTAATATATATTAAAAGAATAATAAGGTCTTTATAACTAGCTTATATAAAATTAACTAGATTATTAATAAGAAGAAAGAAGGGCTAATAGAGGAAACTAATAAGGAGCTAGTTAAGCGCCTTCTCCCTACTTACCTCTTAAACTATAGAGACGCGTTCTTAAAAGCAGCTTTAGATATACTACCCCCCTACTAAACCTACAATTATAAGATTTAATTAGAGGCCGACAACTCTTTAGGCTATAGGCCCCTTTACTAGCAAACTATAGAGAAATTAAAAGTAATAAAGTAGTACTTAATTGATAACCTCTATAAAGGGTTTATTAAGCCAAGTTAGGCCCCTTTTACTTCCTCTATTCTATTTATAAAAAAGCCTAATAAAGGTCTTTGTTTCTATATTAACTATTAAAAACTAAACGCTATTACTTAGAAGAACCATTACCTTCTCCCCCTAATTAATAAGACCCTTATACACTTAAGCTAAGCAAAAATCTTTACTAAGCTTAATGTCTGCTAAGCTTTCTACTAAATTAGGATAGACTCTGTATTAGAAGATCTAATAATATTCTATACCTATTATAGTTCTTATAAATATAAAATCCTTCCTTTTAGACTGATAAATAGGCTAACCACGTACTAATAGTATATAAATAATATTCTTTCTAAATACCTTAATAAATTCTGCATGGCATACCTAAATTATATTCTTATATACTTGGACAATAAACTTAAGCACTAAATTTACATTAAGAAGGTTCTAGAGAGGCTGCGAAATATAGGCCTATAAGTTAATATTTAAAAAAAAAATGCGAATTCGGAGTAAAACGTATAAAGTACCTTGGGTTTATCGTTAGTATAGAAGGAATTAAAGTTAATTCTAAGAAGGTTAAGGCGATCCGTAACTAGAAAACCCCTTACACTATAAAGGGGACATAGTCCTTTCTTAGCTTTTTCTTAGCTTTTATAATTTCTACTATTAGTTTATCTATAATTACGGAGTTATAGCTAAGCCTTTTGTGCAACTAACTAAGAACAATACGCCTTTTATTTTTAATAATAATTATATAAAAGCCTTTAAAGAATTAAAGAACCAACTTATCTCCTCCTTAATTCTCCGTCACTATAACCCAGACCTAAAATTAATGCTAGAAATAGACGTATTTAATGGAGTAATAGTAAGGGTTCTCTTACAGCTATACCTAGATAGCAAGTAGTACCCTATTACATTCTTCTTAAAGATAATAGCCCTAGCTAAGTATAACTATAAGGTATATAATAAGGAAATACTAGCTATTATATAATTATTATCCTAGTAGTGCGCGGAGCTTAGTAGTACGGACTCTTAGATTAAAGTCTATACTAATTATAAAGCCCTTAAGTATTTTATAATAATAAAATAGCTTATTGGCTAATAGGCCTAGTAGGCTAAAATACTCTCCCAATTTTTCTTTACAATTATATACCATCTTAGTAGATAAAATTCTAAGGCTAATACTTTAACCTGGAGAGAATAGGACGTAGAGCTATAAGAGGAGCTAAAGGCTTAGTACCGGATACGTACCATCCTCTGTCCCAAATAGCTCGACCTATATATCCTTAAGAAACTAAGCTCTAAATAGAATAAGCTAGCACCTTTAAAAGAAGATATCCTAGATAAACTATTAGGACTAATTAACCGCATCCTAATTATAAACTGCATAGCCAAGTTCTTAAAAGCCCTCCGCAACTAAGCTATAAAAGATAACCCTAATTTAGAAATAGAAGACGGACTGCTCTTATATCAAGAACGGCTTATAGTTCTAAATATTAACAACTTATAAATAGAACTAATCCGTAAAGCCCACTATTAGGTCTCTATGGCGCACCCTAGCTAAGATAAGACATACTAACTACTAGCGCCTTATTATTATTGGCGAGGACTCCTATCTAATATAGAACAATTTATTAGAAACTGTTATACTTATAAACGTGCAAATACCCCTAGGGATTAAACTCCTAGATAGCTATAATCGCTACTAGTTCCTAAACGCCCTTAGCAATATATTATAATAGACTTTAAATCATTCCTAAAGGATAAGCATGGCTATAATATGGCCTTAATAGTAGTTAACCAACTAAGTAAGCAAGCCATCTCCCTCCCTTACTTTAAGACTATAACTGTAAAGGATATGGCCTATATATATATTAACAATATCTACCGAATCCATCGCGCTCCTAAGTTAATTATCTCTAACCATAGACCCTAATTTATATTAGACTTCTAGGACGAATTCCACCGCATTCTTAGGATTAAGATTAAGCTCTTTACTGCATTCTACCCTTAGACTAACGGCTAAACTAAAATTATAAACCAGTATCTTAACCAGCGACTTCGCTCCTTTATTAACTACTACTAGGACAACTAGTTGGAACTACTACCTATAATAGACTACGCACAGCTTACGCTCCCCCATAATAGTATAGGAATGTCGCTATTTAAGTTAGCAATCTAATTTAGTCATTGTTTAATCTTCTGTAGAGCTGCTACCATATTATAAATATTGTTATAGTTATAGCTAGCGGCTGCGTAATTAAGGCAATAAGTAACTTTTTTAAAAAGATCTTCCTAGTCTTTAGTATTATCTCAGGCGAGGGCTCTAGTATATTCCCAGAATTTAACATAAAACTTATTAAATAATTTGGTAGGGCTTATCTTTAGGGCACGTAGTTTAGCTCAGTTGGTGGCTAGTAGGTCGTAGTCTTAATACATTAGGTTAAGATCGTTAAGGACTTCTTAGTGGGACTGCCACTTCTAAGGGCCACTAGTCTCCCATTGGGCGAAGAGTATATTAAATAGTATTTCTTAACGCGTGTTATTAGCGAGTGCCTTATAAGCTTATAGGTCTTAGATAATATCGCAATCTTAGGCAGTACGTATTTTAGCTTATATAAGCTTTAGGTGGTAGTTCTATAGAAGGCGGTAGTATTTATTGGGTTCTCGTGCTACTATTTTTACAAACATCTCGGCGTCTTGTATTTTAATTTTAATAGGTAGTAGTCCTTCCGCTTACTTGTCCGTAATTATATAGGTAATAAAAGATAAAACATTATTAGTGTCTACCTTTTTAGGGGTTAAGGCTAGGGCTAATAAATCAAATTCTTTTAGGATTAATTAGTGTTATAGGTTAAGTATAGGTATTGGATTGTTCTTTAGGTTTAATATAATGGCTAGTAAGGAATATTATCTTACTATTATAGGTTCTTTAAAAGTATAAAGTAGGGTAACTCGTAGACATATTGCTTCTAGCAGCGCCTATAGTATTATAGAGACGTAGAATTGGTTATAGGCTAAGTGTCGGTGGTAAAAAGGCGTAACATAATATTATAGGACGGGGGCAATGACTATAGAGCGTATATATTCAAGGAGTCTACAAGACGTTACGCGATCAATTGTAAGGGTCGAGGGCGTAAGGAGGTAATATACCTACGCGTAGCTGACGTAAGCTATACGTGAGGTATACGCAAGAGCACGGGGCTCTCCTATAGAGGCCCCTGCGGTAGGGTTCCATAACACCAACTTTAGAATATATATTATACTTCTTGGTTAGTAGTTAATATATTATTAACCTATATTTTAGTAAGGTAAGTTTTAAACTATTTAAGTGCTCATCCTATTAGGAATAACCCTGCGTACGCTACTTAATCTATAGTTATTACTAGTTTTACTCCTTCCTATATAATCTTAAAATATATTTATATAAGAAATCCTTTAAGCTTTAACTTCTCTCCTAAGAATTACTTAATTAATAATAGCTTAACCTTTACTGCCCCAATGCCATTAATCTTTTCTTTAAATAACTTATTATTATCTGTTAACTAATTAACTATTTTCTATAACTATCTAACCGTAACTAGTTATAAGTTAGTATTCCTTATACTAGTGTCTTTACTTACCCTTAAGGTAGTTACTACTGTTAATAGCGTTATAACTAGTGCTTTAGGTTGTATATTGTTTGACTTTATTAATACTATAACCTTAGTAGTAAATATATAATAAAGCCTTATAGGAAATACTACGGTGGACTTATTAATGGGCTGGGTATATAGGTAAATAAGAAGTCAATAATATAAATATAAAAATAATAATAATAATTTATTGCTTAACGTCCAATTTAGATCCCTATTAGGCCCACGCAGACTACTCCTTATGTATATATAGGGAGAAAACTCTATATAAGAAAACCCTGTAATCTATCTCCCTGCCTTTTAGGACTCGCCTATTGTTAGCGACTCGGTCAATCGAGGCACGAGCACGGCAAGAGGGTCGCGCAAGCCTGTACGATTGGATTGTCTATAAACGAGGATCCAAAGCTAGAGAAAGGAAAGGGGA
>Ga0307507_10003084_pt1 | contig 33235 bp, 29 predicted proteins | sample 7_EM_MG_FD_207223 | JGI IMG/M metagenome (GOLD analysis project Ga0307507, IMG submission 207223) | Populus trichocarpa ectomycorrhiza microbial communities from riparian zone in the Pacific Northwest, United States - 7_EM | ecosystem: Host-associated > Plants > Roots > Unclassified | place...
AAAGCTGCGACCATAATCTCTCAGACCCTTCGTGGAAGAATTCGTTGGTTAATAAGGAGCAGTATGCCCGCCCGTGCGCGTAGTGCGCGTACCAACGGTCCACGAAGGGTCTGATTTATGAGATAAGGCGTCCGGAGGTTGTCCTGAAGGCAACCCGAGGTGTCCGCAATAATATCCCTTACACGTCCCAACCACGATAGTTATAATATATTTTATTAATGTAAATAGGTTCTTTAGGTAATTATATCTCTATTTATATGACTTATAATCCCCTACTAAGAATACTAAGGGGCGAGATATACACAAATTAGATTTTAAAACGCGTCTTCATAGATTTTAAACCAAAACTGACCAACTCCATATCCAACTTCTTATCCCTTAACCCGTTGAGGCGCAACGCCAAGCTGGCTCGTGCATGAACACCGGTATTAAATGTACAGTTCTCATCACAAAGGTTCGAATAAGGGCCTCCTATTGGCTAATCTTTATCGATATCGTTGCGCCAGAATCGACGGGTTAAGGGATAGAATAGAGCTACGATGTCGCCACAACGTAGAGGCGATAGGAAGATAAAGAGCTTTTAGCTCATAGTATTTTGGACATAATTAGACGTAGAGAATTATATAAGGTATAGTAGTGAGGAAGTATTGCGACAGGATTTTAAAAGTCCCATAGGCTCTCTCGGTGGAGAATTTGTTGGCACGTATCAACGGTCCACCGGGGGTCTAATTTATGAGAATTCGTTGGTGATAAGGAGCAGTATGCACGTGCGCGTAGTGTACCAACGATCCACCGGACAAGTTAGCACGGGCAAAAACCACGTGACAAAACTGCCAAGCATAGCTAACTCAAAGTTGTCTGGAGGTTCAGATTCAGATAGATTTCGTCCATCATGCTATTACCACGAATATTAACGCCCGCGCGGGCAGCAATTACCGCACTAAAGCCATCTTATGCTGCTTGTATCTCATCATCCTACGGCTTCGATACTCTACGATCCGCCAATGCTCCTTTCTCACTTACACTCATTTTTATCCGACATGCTACTCATCAAGCCCAAGGACGTGCAAACGGTGCAAAGGATGGACCAGGCAAACGATTAGGCGCAAAAAAGACAGGAGGTACGCAGTCACTATTTCTTGCCTGGCTCTTTAAGGCGACTATTCCGCTTCAATTACCCCGTTTCTTTTTCTGTGTTGAGACGAAGAAATCGTCAATAATCTCACTATCTCTACAGAAGAATACGTGATCCCCGGTAACATCATCTTTCGCCAGCGTGGGACGCACTGGTTTCCTGGGGAGAACTGCGCAATGGGCCGCGATCACACTATCTTCGCAACACAATCTGGTTACGTCAAATACTACCGTGACCCCCTCAAACACCCGAAGCGGCAGTATATTGGTGTGGCGTTCCAGCGACATGAGACCCTCCCATATCCTCCTAATGCTGCACGTCGACGACGACTTGGGATGTTAGCTGTGCAGATGGGCCAAGAAGCCCCCAGCAGCCCAAAATCTGAGGTTTTGGAAGGCGATATGCAAGTTGGAGAGGTAAAAGGAAGTCAAACAGCTGTTATGGCTGTGAATCGTACACAAGCACAATCCCAATTGGTAATGGGGAAGAGATACGCGTATCGTGAGGCCAACTGGCAGATTGGACGTGCTGCTGAGAGGGCCAAGGTCAAGGTTAGGGAATTCGTCCCCGGTGATCGATTTAGGGCTTGGAAGAAGTCTGCAGCTAGGAAAGCTGCAAATGCAGAGAGAAGAGGGTTGAGGGGTAAGAGAAAGTAGAATGGATTAGAGAGGCCTTTGTCTAAATATCACGGCGGTGTAAGCCTATGTCTTGGAGAACTTGTGAGTTCACAATTGGGCTTCACAACAGACCGACCTCAAATGCATAAAAGACACGCCCTATATTCTGATTTTACTGTGTTCCTACATTATACTTCACCCAATTCAACGGCGTACTCTACCAGATACTGGTCGACACTCTACACCCGATGCCTCAGCTATTCAAATATTAAAAGCCTTTTGTGGCATGGTGCTCCTTGAAGCCCTAGAACTTGATCTTTTACCAAAGGAGTTGGTTAAGGTATGCAAATAGAATTCGCTTCCGCGAATCCTTAAGTTCGCGGGTTGGTCTAAGGATAAGGCGATCTTTTTGGTCGACGGTAATCATAGAGCAGTGCTGTTTAGACACCCCTTTTTAATAGCCCCGATTGCTCGGTAGACACCACCTCCCCAAATCAGGTTTGGCGCCTGCCTCAATGGGTTAGAATATCACGTGCGTTTGACTTATTCGTATCTGCATCGCGAAAATGAAACCTTTAAAATGAAACTTTTATAACTATAATATCTTAATTAAGCCTTAATTTTAACTATAGTACATGTGGTAGAATTTAAGTCAAAGCTGGAATGTGCCGAAGGACCCCTAAAAGGGCAAAGCCCTTTAACCGCTCAAAACCTGTTAAATATTGCTGCCGATAGGTGGCAAGGCATCTGCAGTAGTATCTTGACTTCCACGAATTGACCTCAACCTGTTCCCTGTTCCTAAGCCGACTAATTGGACTACATAGTACTCTGCGAGGCTACGCGTGAACTTGATTAGGTGCTGCTTCCTCTGTTTGACGTCTGCGAACGGCCTCCGCGGGTACGCCAACGTCCGCAGCCATCCTACGTTACCAGTATTATTGCCAACTGTCTCAAATCTTGATGGCTCTCGACGGGTTGAGTTATTAGGCCTGCGGGGGTTAGTAGGGTCTTTAGGACGACCGCGGCGACGCTGAACAACTGTTGGGTCTTGTATAAGTAGTGCAGGATCGATCGGTATGTAGGGGGAGTTCCGATGAGGACGTTTGAAGAGCCAGCGCTCATGAATCACATCAAGACCTTCGGTGTAGTTGCTGATACAAAGTATGGCAACAAGGAAGGCCGTACGTGTGGCTTTGAAGGGACAGTCGGTCTTCTTAGAGGCAGTACGACGACTACGCGGATCCGGTATATGGTGTCTTCCTTGATCGCATATCCCTTGCACGGATAAGCCATGGCTTGCGCACAGTCGCCGGAGTCTGTTTGTCCTTTTTGGATCCCTTTGTAATTGTCACAAAGCCTTGTAACTTCGCTTGGGAACTAAGGTCTTTGATTCCTGCCTCTGCCGAGTCGCAATTTGCTATAGGCGCGGCGTTGGGAGCTATGGCGGTAGTAGTAGGGGCTCTCGGCAGGATGCAGAGCAATAAGTCAAACGCACGTGATATTCTAACCTAATAAGGCGGGCGCCAACCCTGATTTGGGGGGGTATCTAAATAGCACCGCCCTAAACGGAGGACGAAGCTTTCTGCTTCCTTTTTGGGACTAGTGGGTATCCCCATACGGTCGCCAAAGTCATACAAGGGGGTAACATCAATGCCTCAGACGCCCCCCCTGCTAGTACCGGTCAAGAGATAAGCGAGTCCAAAGTGACATAGCGGGACCAGGTTATTTCGTTTACCATACTAGCAGGGGGGGCGTCTGACCCATTCATGTTACCCCCTTGTAGGGGTTCTGTCGCCTAAGTAAAGAGATTCTAGGTGGTCCATGCCCCCCAAAGAGGCCTAGAACCTCAGCAACCTTTTTGGCACCTTATGGGGAGAAAGCCGCTAGTCCCAAAAAGGAATGAGAAATCTCGTTTTGCTCCGTCCCCCCAATTCTTAGATCCTCCGCTTCAAGTTAGAATATCACGTGAGGTGGCACTGGATGCCAAGGGTTCCTCAGATCCGTTACATAACAATCCAGTTTTGACTTTACCTTAGCATCGTATGACCTACAGCTCCTTCCATCAACTCCGTCACCTTCGCCATGGCAATTCCCGCTCTCGCCCTTGCGAAAGCTCGCTTTACTGCTGGAATGCTGCGGCCTGATGCGATTTTGCCGTCAGCCCCGAAAGAGGCTATTACTGAATTCCACTCGCTGCTGGATGCAGCCCTCGTACAATGTTCGCCGATGAATATCCAGGTTTGATCAACTACTCTTGCGGATAAGTGACGGAATCACTAAACATGAACTGTGAGGATAGAAATGCAAGGCTTGGGTGTTCAGGAATGTTACGCCATCTCCTGCGAGAACTACGACTTTCGGAGAATACTTGAAGGTCGTTTCCAAAACGTGCACGCCTGGGAGAAATAATGCTTCAGGCAAGATCATTATCGGTGATAAACCGTCAGCCAAACGAAAACGACTTCATGTCCTCTATCTTCTGAATGATCTTCTGCATCACACCAAACACCACAGCCGCGACCCTACAGCCTATACGTGTTTAACCACCAATCTTCAGCCACATCTAGAAGAATTGGTCAGCCTTGCAACATCTTGTGAACTATCTAAAAACCGGAAGGTTCACAAACGGGTTGAAGAGCTTCTTGACTTGTGGGAGGCCAACAATTACTACACCAGACACAATATCAACGAACTTCGCGTAGCTGCAGAGGAAGCTGGAAAGGTTACAGAGCAGCAATCATATGATAACCGAACCGAGCAAGGAAAATCTGTCAACTCAGAAGTTGAAAAGTCGTCGCTTGGAAGCAAGGATGCTCCGTTTACCATGCCAGCATCGCATGGAGACCCATCAGTGCCTTGGTATTGGCTTCCAGCTGGGAACATGATTCGTCACATTATGCCTAGTCCCTCAAGCCCTATTCCTGTTCGAGAGATGAAGCCTCTTCAACTTCCTGCAGGCCCAGCGAATGGGGCTTTGGCCAACGTTGTGCGAGACTTTTTGAAGGAGGTTGAGAGAATATACTCTGGTAGCGGTGACGAGGACGAAGGTATTGTGGTGGATATTGACGAAATCGGCCAACCTCTAATTCGTGATGAGGTTACTGGGGAGCTCGCAACAACGGATGGTTACTATGGTTGGTCAACAACTTTTTGTGAGAGCATGAAGAGAATTAGAGGCAAACATGCCAGGCCGAATGGCGGCAAGTCAGTCTTGGCTGAGTACAGAAACAACAGTAGGAGCAGGAGCCGTAGCAGGAGTTCTAGTCCTCGTAAAAGAAGGCGATATAGCTCTTCCATCGATAGCGCGCACGACGAGCAGCGTCCATCTAGGGGAAGTAGTCATTCACGGACAAGGTCACCCTCGAGGCATGTTTCAAGGCGGGCACGCTATCACAGCAGAGACTCGCAGTCTCAATCACGGAGCTCCCGTGACTCTACACGATCGCGATCACCTTCGCGGGCCTATCGAAGCTTAAGGAGTCCAGGCGGTCGAAAATCAAGATCATCCTCACCTAAAACTCGAAATAACGGTCATTCCCCTAGGCATGAACCGCTAGCTTCAAAGAGTCACCAGAATTACCAAGCATTTAACCAATCTTATCCACAAGTGCAGGAGCCCCAAAGAGAATACGAACCCCATCCTCCTCCCCCGCCGCCACCGCCGCCACCTCTATCCCATCCGTTTTCCGGCTCTCCTGGCCCTGGTTTTCCAATAGGTCCTGGTGGAGTGCCTATTCCAACTCCTCCACCGAATTATAATGGTCCTTGGCCTCCACCCCCTCCTCCGCCCATCCCACCGAGCATGTCAATGAATCAGCCAGCACCACCATACCAGCCGTATCCTGGATTCGGGCACCCGCCGCCTCAGCAAGCGCCAGGCTACCCGATGTTTGGTGATCCTTCAACACCTAGCGGTCCTCCTGGGTCATGGAGCCAACCATCTCATCAAGTGCAGGGAGGCTATGGCGGTTCTACGTATGGTAATAACACGCATTCTTGGCATCGTGGGAATGGGTACAATCAACGGGGACGTGGTCGAGGCCGTGGTTGGTAGTATTTCATCTCAAACGGGGCCAGGTATCTGTTTGGGGGAGTCAACAATTTACGCGGGTTTAGGACTTACGGCTGGGCGCTACGTGTGCGGGCTTCCATGGGTTACCTCTCGCAGTCTGTAGAGTAAGGTTTGCAATGCTTAAATTCGAAATCACATTGGAGTTTTATCGGCTGGGTGTGATGATGTACGGCTATATTGATTTAAAGTGGTGTAGCTGTGGCGTTGCTGACATGCAGCTAGCAGACAGGATCTGGACCGAGAGATTCCCGAGCACCCCCTCGTTCCCGCGAAGCTTACGCTATCACTTCACCATCTATGAGCGGAAATTTTGTAGGGCAAGATTTGTGGCTGTGAGAATTAACGAACTATAAAAGCTCTTCCGTTATCTTAGAAGACATCACAGCCCTTCATCTTCCTTCATCGTGGAATCCTGCAGAGTTATATCTCTTTCTCTACCACCCCTAGCCCCGCTTATTGACGCCTTCAATCAACTAGTCGTCGTGATGAAGAACCTCCTTGTCTATTATGATCCAGAGTTTACGACTAAACTCGAAGACATCCCAATTCCGTAAGCGTAGTTCCAAATCCAAAACAGAACTTTTCATAGCTTACACTCCCAGTGAGTACGGAGACGATGAAATCCTCATTAAAGTTGTTGTGGCTGGATCAAATCCAAAGGACTGGAAACATCCTATGCCTCAGTATTTTGTAAGCACGCTTCATAGATATGCCCATTGAGCGATCAGGCTCTAGCACAAACATTTTTAGAACCCCGTTCTCACATTGTCTTATCTTATAGAATGTCAAATTAAATCAAGGGGACGATGTTGGTGGTATCGTCGAAGCCGTCGGTGCAAAAGTGAAGAATTTCCGTAAAGGTGACCGTGTAGCTGGATTTCATGAAATGGACACTCCTCGAGGCACTTATGCAGAATACACTGTGTGCCCAGCACACACAGTTTTCCACATTCCATCCTCTATGAGCTTTGAGGAGGCGGCAACGATTCCGCTGGCTGGTGAGCTGTTCCTCAATGTCACCAATTCACCAGTCGTAGATGTGCTGACCGTGGGTAAGAACAGCTTTCACTGCAGCTGTAGGTTTGTATAGAAATCTACGGATTCCACTCCCCTTCGAGCGCACAGACGAACATGGAAACGATACCAAAGTTCCCCTTATCATCAACGGGGCTAGCTCCTCAGTTGGTGCTTTCGCTACGAAGTTCGCACGTCTTAATCCAGCCATCAGCCCCATTATTGGAATTGCTGGATCGTCGGCTGCGTTTGCGAAAGAGAGCGGGTGCGATATCGTGTTAGATTACCGCTCTGAGACTATCGCCGAAGAGCTCAAAACAGCCCTTGCAGGTGCAAAATGCTATCACGTCTTCGATGCTAGTAATTCTGTAACCAGCATCAAGTATCTGATGCCAGTGCTCGAAAAAGAGGGGCGATACACTTGTACAACGGGCGTTAAAGGTGGGATTTATGGTAAAGGAGAGCAACAAGATCTCTTGGAAGAGAAAGGAGTCTGGTTTGAGCAGATCTGGGTCGGCAGCGTGCATGAGGACAAACCGGCTGGCGGGAAAATGTTCGGCGCCGTTATGAGTACGATTTTGGAGGCAATTCTGGCGGACGGCAAATTCAGTGGCCAGCCATTTGAGGTAATACCTAATGGGCTAGAAGGTGTCGAGGGAGCGTTAAAAAAATTGAGAGACAGGAAAGGCGGTAACACTAAATATGTGTATCGAATTGGCGAGACCCCGGGCTTGTAAGGGCGTTGTGGATAAGAAAAGACCATTGACGAAAATGTCTGTGTGATAATGATTTTAAGAATAATTTTTCAATAATTATCAGCACCACTGAATATGGCCTTGTAGAGCAGCTACATCTATTGCTTATACCTAGCAATCTACTATACTTCAAGTGTTGTCGTGTTGTTAAGTTTACAGGCAGTGGGTCTTCGCATTCGCTTGAAGTTCCCCCACTCACCATCCTTCCAACGTCCAACATGACAGCACTCACAGACGAGCTCACCACCATTAACTCCATTTTTGACGACTCCACTCTCTTATCAATCTCTATAGAGCCTGCAATTTGCATACTGCGCCTGCCTTTTCTATCCTCCATTTCCATTCGCGTCGAATTTCCTGCCGATTACCCCGATGTCCCTCCCTCTATATTAGGAACGCAAACCGTAGGCAATGACGTACAAAAAGGTGCTGGAAATCAGGTTGTGCAGCTGGTTAGAGAAGTTCTAGCACAGGTATATAGGCCTGGTGAACCTTGCATTTTTGATCTATTGGAAGAGGTCCGCGAAGCACTAGAACAGGCTGAAGAGCAGGGTCATATCAACACCCATGATGCTTCTGACGAGGATTCCGCGCAACGCATCTACGATCTGGAACACACGGACGGGATAGGAGATGCAGGCCCACAAGTGCCCAATCTAGGGGGAAACGAAGAAGAGGAGCCTCCGTGGTCCCTTTCAGCACCGCTAACAGAAAAAAAATCTGTATTCCTCGCCCGCTGCGCTTCAGTCTCTTCTCCTATCCAGGCAAAGTCTTACCTCTCGTATCTCCTTACTAGTGACAGAAAGGTTGCAAAGGCAACCCACAACATCACCGCGTGGCGTATCCGCGGCGCAAATGATACAACATACCAAGATTGCGATGATGATGGCGAGACTGCGGCAGGTGGCCGAGTCCTACACTTGATGCAGTTGATGGATGTTTGGAACGTTATGGTCGTCGTAACAAGATGGTATGGAGGAATACATCTAGGACCAGATCGTTTTAGAATCATAAATTCCGTAGCGCGGGAGGCCTTGGTAGTTGGGGGGTTTGTAAAGGAAGGAGAAGTGAAGAAAAAAGGTAAGAGGTGAGCAAACCAGGGAATAGTTGAGTATCCTCTAACGACCCTTCAACTACGTTCAGAAGTCTTGATGGGAGAAAAAGACATGCACCAACGCTTATTCATATCCTATTGTGCCACCACTGAGTTGATTGATCTAGTAAATAGAACTAAGTAAGATAACATCGCCATATAATTTTACCAGACAGCATGACTGATTCGGCACATCGAATTCTTATCCGCAATGAAACCGTTTACTGAAGAAAGTAAACTACTACATCAATTCCCCCTTAAACAAGGCCACCAAACAGACTCTACTTGTGAGGTGGGAGGCATGTGTCGGACGGACAAGTCACTCATAAGAACTCTGTCGATTGAAGCTGGCTCTAGAAGCTCTCTATATACATAAGGAAAGGGTAGTAGACTAAGTCGGTGACCGAGTCGGTGACTGAGTCAAGGGGTAGGTAAGATGGCAAGAAACAGGGTGGTGAGTCATAAGGTAGTACCTGACAGTGACCTCGACGGTCGACAGCATGTAAGAGTAGGAAGATAAAGGACAGCGGTAGAGGGACACCTTCTAAATGATATGCGGACACTTCCCACTGATTGAGTTTAGTTCCTTCCTGATCAAGTTAGAATATTACATGAATTTAAGTTGTTTAAAATTAGGCGTATATCAAATTACCGGATATCGCTAACAAAAGTTCTTGCACCTTCCTAATTAGGAAGTTTAGCTCACCGCCCGCTGACCGCCCAAATATTTTAGAGTAACGGGCTCCAGATACGTGGTGTTGCGCAAGTACTTTCAGTCCTCCAATCGCATTAATGAGCAACGCAGGGGAACAATAGCTGAAGAATTGCAGATTTTAAAAGGCTGGATTGAGACGAGTTTATAAACAAGATGGGGCCCTTTATTGAGCATGTTTGTAAAGGATTTAGACATAGACTTAAGCTTTGCATCGCGAAGAAGGGCAGTAACAACTTCTTTGGATGAAGAACAACGCCTTTGCAGCTTCGCTAAACGAGATCTCAACGCCGTGATTGGCCAAAACCCCCTGGAGACCCCCTGCGTTGCTCATTAACGCGATTGGAGGACTAAAAGTACTTGCGCAACACCACGTATCTGGAGCCCGTTACTCTAAAATATTTGGGCGGTCAGCGGGCGGTGAGCCAAACTTCCTAATTAGGAAGGTGCAAGAACTTTTGTTAGCGATAATCCGTAAATCAAAAGCTTTACATTTAGAACGGGCGTTATATTCAGCACGATTGATTGGCTAGTTCTTATCGATAACCATTGGACGCGAATTGACGGGTCAAGGGAACCTACCTATTATGGCGATATTATGCGACGGCAAACGTTTTTATTTCTTTCAATTTCTCGATCAACGCCAGGCAAATGCGCCCCCATAGGTCTTCCTAGGCGAGTTTGCCAAAGGTCACAAGGGGATAACTATTGGTCTTCGAGCTTTTTACCGGCGACTCCGCAGAACATGCGATAGTCTCTACTACGTCTTTCTTAGGCTTTGTTCGGTTGCAAAAGCGTCAGATTGAACCTGAACTGAAAGTCCGGCAGAAAGAACGCGTTCCTTCCCAATTTGACACGCGTCTGTGGCTCTACGGGTTGCACGGACGTGTGCAATCTGAAGCCTTCAGGTTTAAATTTGGAGCTCGAAGTTCCGGATTTAAACTGACGCTAAGACCTCAGTTCAGATTCTATGTATGGTAAAGTGCGCCTAGTTTTAGCGTGTTTTTTTTGGAACATCAAAACTTTTGTGGCTGGGTTCTGATTCTGAGGGATGCAACCCAACGATCGCGTCAGATTCAGATTTGACCTCCAGATTGATTCTGGAGTTGCAACCGAACATTCCCTTAGTGGTTACCAATCTGGTCTTGAGGCTTCCTGGAATCGCAGCGTAGAAAGGGGTAAGGCACAGGGTAAAGGAAGAGATTCAACTCCAGTGCGGTTCAAGCTGGATGGTGATATATTTCGATGAACGAAGTACAATATGAGACAAGTCTGGTCATAGCGCGGAGAAAATAGCCAAAACCGTAAGAAAGCGTTTAGTAGAATCGTAAGGTCATGATAATTAAGTACAGAATAACGAATCGAAGAACAAGATATTGACATGATAGGTCACACAATATAAATGGCGATTCCAAACCATGGGTATTTCCTCAAACGCCACTGTCGCCCAAACTCCCACTCCAATGCCACCTAAGTCGGGAGAGGTCCAGATACCGGAATGCTAGGCCATAATGTAATATCACTCAATCAACGAAAAAAATTAAAATTAAAATTAACAACCTTATCTCCTAACAGAAAATTTACGCACGATACTTGACCACAGGTCCTTCGAAGCGGCCGATATTCTAATCGTTCGTTTGCCGATAATGTTGAATCCGGGACTAAGCCGTTTGCAATTTTTGTTTTGTAAAAAAAAACTTGTTTATCAATAGATTCCCAGAGCAGATGGAATTCACTTGAGATTGCTCAATCTCTCGAAGTCTATCAAGCTCTTCCTCTTTCTCAACCTTCTCGTTTTTACGTCCGGAACATCATTCATAGGAAAGGGAGGGAGTTCAATTAGCGGGGTGCGCTCATCTGCGCCCCGTGGAACCATTCTCGGGCGTTGCATTGGGTCAGAGAGCTCCGCTGGCACAGATAGAAGTTCGAAAGGCGGCTCTCTCTCATACGCTCTACGAGGCATCATTTGTGAAGCCCGCTTTCCCCTAGACAGAGCTGGCGAAGGCAGAACAATTGCTGGTATTGGCGTCTGTGGTGTGTATGGTGACACTGGAGATCCCCAGCCCCCCCTAGTTGTGTCCTTTTTCGTTTCCACCTTTTTGTAGGTCGGAATCACAGCGATTTTGGCAAGTGATAGCGTGCGAGATATGCTTCGGAGGCGTTTATGAGGGGCATTTTTGGTTGTAGGAGATGCAGCGGACATCGGGTCGTTCGCAAAAGGGTCAGAGCTTAAGAAGGATGGTGTTTGTGATGTGTTGGATGTTGTCGGAGTGAGAAGAGGAGGGAATGGCGAGGAAGGAGAATTAGCTGATGTCGGGTATTCGGATGTTCGTGGTGACTTAGAATATAGAGACGAAGTTGCTCTTGCTGTATAGGGCCGCTTGAAGTCGCTAGTGGCTGAAGGTGATGAGGTGCTCCTTTGGCTCGAAGTATCCGTCGACGGAGAGGACGCAGGGGACGTAGAGATTCTTAGTGTACTGGGTTCTTGGGAGAAGAGATTGTTCGCCGTCGAGGGCCGTCTAGAACCAGAGGCGGAGGATGGCCCACTTGAAGAAGTTGACAAAGATAACCGTGAAGGCTGAGGTAGAAGTGGTTTTGCTGACTCTGATAGGTTTACCAGGGACGATGACCGGGAAGGCCGTTCTCGAATTGCCAAAGGAAGATTGATAATCTTGGGGCGGCCAGCAGAGACATATGAGACAACAACGGCGAGATCACAGGCCTTTGAGAGCTCAGGCCCTGAAAATGACATTCGCTTTGCTGAAAGGTAGTCGTTGCCGCCTTCAAAGATGATTCCCTCCCCCGAATCTGATTCCATTGGAGACAAATCTTCTTCGGAGGACAGGTACCGGTCCTGGAAGATGGCTTCGGTTGTTTCTAGATCCTGAGGAGTTTCCACAGCAGTCGGGGATATTCGCAGCGCCTCCGGGCCGCACAAGTCTGGGGAAGTTGCAGCGCTGTCGGATCGCTCAGGCCGAATAGTCTTATCGAACATCCACTGCTGGAGTTGACTGGAGATAGCAACGTCGACCATGGTTAAGGAGAGTGTGAGGTTGAGGTTGCGTGGCAGGGGCTAGGAAGTCGAGGGCCAGGAGGCTTGTGATATGAAAGATGAATATGCGAGGTGATGGCTCGCTCTGCAGGCATGAAACAAGAAGCACGGGAGCCGAGTGCTTGGCTAGAACTTGTGGCTGAAGGGGACTTTGATACAAAGTGGGCGAGAAGAAGCAGCAGCAGCGGCAGAGGCAAAAGAAGAAGTGAAGAAGTGAACAAGAGGGGTGTGGCCGCCGTAAGGAGTAATACCCGAAGTAGTCAGTCAGATATATTGTGGACCAACGATAGTGGACGCTTGGCATAGTCCGGGTGACATGTTGGTTTCATGTACAACGCGGAGCAGAGTGAGAGCGGCATCATTGGCACGTTGTCTCTCCGTCGCCGCTCAGCGAAGGGTAGCGGTGGGAAGGAGGCTGCGTTCGTCGAGCTGATCTAAGAAAAAAATTGACAGGCCCGGGGTGCACGAGGCAGAGTGTGAGGGCAGCGCGCGGGATTTGGCGGGGCGTAAGCGGCACGGGAATCTGTTTCAGGGTTCGACTAGCGACGGAGTACGGGACTGGGTTCAGCAGGATCGCAGTGCTTGTGGGCGGCAGCACGGCAGCAAAACCAGCAGCGAAACCAGCAGCAACACCAGCAGCGAAACCAGCAGCAAACCGGCAACACAATCGCAAAATCAACAGCAAAATCAGCACCACCAACACCACCAGCACCACCAGCACCACCAGCACCACCAGCATCAGCAGAAACATGCGGCATTTCACCCACGATGCGGTGAAGCAGTGCGGCCGGACTCACCGTTGATTGGTAGGCTGGTCTTCCCCTGCCCCGAGCGCCCCGAACACGTTTTGTGTTAAGATTCTGCCAGGCGTTGCGAGGCTTTTACTAGGCTTTTACTAGGCTTTTACTAGGCTTTTACTAGGCTCTTGGCTCTACTCTGCTCTGCTATCCGGGCGTTCGGCGGGGAAACCAGCCTGAAGTGGATTAGGATCGCCGTTTAATGTCGGTTGATCGCCTCGTTGCTGGAAAGCCTCCCCGCGCCAGGGACTGCTGGGCCATTGGGCCAGCTGCAATCCAGCTGCAATTGAGCTGCAATATGCACAGGAGACTTTATCCACGCGGCCAGGTACCTTCCACGCGTACTCCGCCCACGCTTCTTCTGACCATTATTCCATCCAAGAGGCGTCGCCCGCACAGCCTAATGTCGCCCTGACTTCTGGGCGGATAAAAGGGGAACACGAACGCATCCTTCATGTCGTGCTGCCCCGACATGCCCGAGTGCCAAAGTGCCAAAGTGCCAGTACCCCAGGGTGCCAGAATTCAAAAGTGCCAAAAGTGCCAGGTTGCGCAATCCACCTGTCCGCGTGGTCGGCAAGCATCATCAAGGGAGCAAAGGCAAGCATTGCTTGCTTAAGTGCCCTTCGTATAATTGCTGTTCCAGGAATAGCCTCCGTCAGTGCATTCTGCTCCAATTCTGGCCCAAGTCTGACCAGGCTAGCCGATGCTCGCCCCGTCTGAGCAAATGTGCTGCGCAACGTCGCCCGTGCTCTTCCAAATGGAGAGTCATCGTGTGGAGAATGCGCCGGGGCCAAAATCACCGTCCCAAGGGGTGGGAACTATAGGGCTCGGTGCCAACACTGTTGCGGCTTAAAAATCCATCATGTCTTTCATTCTTCTATCTTTCTATTTTTGTGATTGATAACTCTCCCCGGCTTTCTGACTTCGCTGCCCAGACATCGTGACTTTGCCGGGACCGCAATAAGCAAATGTGTACTCTAACTCCAACGTTCGGTGAGATGGTCGCCGCTCTGCCGACTTGGACAGAATCGCAATCCGAATTGAAACGGAAGCCGACTGAGGGATTAAAGAAGCTATTCGGCCGGGTTTTCATCGTTCTTGTGCTCTTGACTTGCGGTGCTTCTCTTCAAGTCCGAAACTGACGCACTCTTATGCCAAGTATCCGGAGCTCAGGCCACACTGGGTGGTGGCCAATAATATTAAGGTAAACAAAAACCACCTAAATCCTGTCATACCTCGATTCCTACCTTGACCATCACCGTCGGCTTGCATCATACATCTATGGGCTTCTTCATGGCTTTAGACTTGTGCATATTGACTTGCTCTTGTCCTCCACTTTCAGCCCGACTCTTACGGTATGTATATAATGTACATGCAAAAATATGTCAACTGCTCTTGAAAAAAAAGTCCTCATGGACGTAACAAATACTGATGCTCCCAGTGCAAGCGCCATGGATGCGGGAAACTGAATAGACAAATAGATAACTGCCTATGTCAAAGAAGCATTAAGCATCAAAACCAAGGCATGCTCTAAATTTTGCTTCACACCGTTTACCAAAATTATGCCTGAAGCCCATAATGCCGCCAAGTCCATGTCTGACTTTAATGCACCATTACTTGAGCACCTTCACTCCCTTTCGCCCGTTTGGGTTCTCTCTCGGGTTCGACTGCAGTGTCTGCTCTTCTCTTTTCACTATCCCTCCTCTGTGATTCTTCCCTTGCTGCTCTCCTCGCCTCCTTGTCCTGCTTCTCCCGCTCTTTCCTCAGTGCCTTGCTCTCAAACTCATGCCAGTCGCCTTCGAGATCCTTGAGTGCAGACGCACGGTTCGGCTCAGGTTCCTCAGTGGTGAAGTACGGGTGCTCCAGTACGTCAGACGCGCTCGGCCGCGCTGCTGGGTCGAAGAGAAACATTGCACTTAGCAGCTCGAAAGCTGCAGGGGTAACACGCTCTTTGTACTTTTCAGCGAAAGTGCTTGCCTTGCGTTCCGTCGGCCGAAGAAGCTCAAACCATTGCATATCAACGATCCCCGGCCATTCCTTGCGTGTTGGCGTACCGAGGACGTTATATATTTTGTCAAGCTGGTTTATTTCCCCACCGTCGCCCGGAAATATTGCATGCTTTGTGAAGATTTCCACAAGTACGCATGCTGCAGACCATATATCCACAGCAGGGCCGTACTGTGTCTCGCCAAGGAGGAGCTCAGGAGATCGGTACCAAATGGTTATGACTCTATTGGTGTAATCCAGTTTGCCACGCTTTGCGTAGAATCGAGCAAGACCGAAATCTGCAAGCTTCAGCTGCCCGGTGTTGCTCACTAATATGTTTGCAGCTTTGATATCCCGATGAAGAACACCTCGCCGGTGAAGGTAATCGAGGCCTTCGAAGAGTTGCTTGGCAAGATCCTTCTTCTGTGTGTGATCTAGCTTGAACGTTGGATGGTTCAGAAGGCCAGTCAGGTCGTGAGAGAGGTATTCAAACACCATGAAGCAGTCGTTCTTCTCTACCATAACCTCCTGCAGCTTGACAATGTTATCGTGATTCAGCGACTGAAGAAGCTTTATTTCACGGATTGCAGTGACCGGAAACTAATCAACAGTTAGCAAAGAAATGGATGAAGACTTGGTAGGACTCTTACACCATCACGTTCTCCCTCCATCCGGATTTTCTTGAGGGCGACCATATCCTTCGTGTATACATGAACAGCTTTGAAAACTTTGCCATATGTTCCCGAGCCCACGACTGATTCATTGCCTGGTTTTCGATAATAAACTGAATCAGAACCGGAAAATTCAGGTGAGAGGGTTGGCTTCGGTTTCATCCGCTTTACAATCTTCTTTTCGACTCTTTGGGGTTCCGGTCGGGGCTCAGGGCGACGTTCTGCGCGGCTATCGGGTCGAGTATCTGGACGTCGAGTGGGCCATGCATCTCTTCGATCTCTTGTATCCCGTAGATCTCGCGAGTCTCGGAAATCTCGATCGCGCGCCTCTCGAAAATCGCGCATGTCCCGTGAGTCTCGTGAATCTCGTGAGTCTCGTGAGTCTCGTGAATCCCTCAGATCTCTAGAATCCCTAGAATCTCTGGAATCCCGCACATCTGAGGATCTGTAGTTTGATTTCCTCTCATACTGGTTGTCATATCGGCGTTCCCGGTCGCGGTCGCGATCGCGGTCACGATCACGCTCTACCCTAGAATCAGGAAGAGATTTTCCGGAAGTCTCTGGGAGAGATGATCGTGGGGGTGGCTTGGGTTTCGTATCCACAGTGGCCTCCAAGCGTACTGGTTCTGAGCGGAGTTTCTGCGTGATATCCACCTTTGGCGTGGTTGCAAGCGTGGGAGGAATTTTCGATTTGAGCGAAAACTTAACCTTTCCATCTTGAGGTGACGTTGCAACGGGAGCTGGTTTGCTCGGGGGTGGCATCTTTGTCTCTTCCTTTGTAGTTTCATCTTCAACCCTTAGGTCCTTTGAAGGACGAAACGGGTTATCTTCTTCATCAACAGAAGACCCAGATGGCTCTGGCACTCCTTGAGGTGTGACTGGTGTTACAGTCTGTCCGACCTGGGCCACAGCACCGCGAGGCTTGTTATCAATGGTAGGATGACCTCCTCTCCTTCCTGTGGCAGGAGTCCAGGATAAGTTGCTGAAATGTCCACCACGCCCTCGCTGGGCCGGAACAGGTGGGTAGCTCTGACTTTGGCTAGGGAAACGACGGTCCGGACCACTAAAGTGATTACCACGGTAGCCACCATGACCGCCGCGATACGGTGGATTTGGATAACCTTGCTGTACCTGGTGTTGAGGCCCAGGATATGGTTGATTAGAATAGTATTGGCCTTGGGGATGGCCTTGGGGGGAATAGTTCTGGGGATATGGAGATTGGTTAGGTGAGTAGCCTTGCATGGGAGACCTGAAATTGTCATTATCAATGTCATTGAAAAGATGGTGGAATGCTTACCCTTGGTGGCTTCCATAGTGTGGCTGTCCACTCCACCCCCCCCTTGCATTGCTATAAGGTGATTGAGATTGCGGAGATATTTGAGTTGGCGTCATGTATGGCGGAGAATGTGAAAAGTTTGAGCGGGTCTCAACTGGAGGTCGTGGCGGGCGTCCTTGTGTCGAATAAGGGTCCCTCATCTTCACGTCCCCGTCAGCTGATCTTTGTGTATCTGAAGTATCGCCAGATATCGGGCGTGGTGAATTCCTCCGGGAGAAAGATTTGTTTCCTGGCCCAGGTTTAGTGTGCTCACGTTCTTTGTTGTCTGTTCTCGCGCTGGCTCTGGATTCGAGTGCAGGAGGTGATCGAGAGGGCCGACGACGTGGCGATAAGCGGGATGGACGTGGTTCGTGTGATGATTCCTTTTCCCGTCTCAAAGGCCGCGGAGAACCACGTCTAGCAGGCCGTGAAGGCGATCGCCTGTATCGTGGAGATCGTGATCGGTTAAATGCCCTTGATGGACGGCTGCTGAGCTCCCGACTCTGGTTCAGATTCTTCTCAGAAGCCTTCTTGTATGACCTATCCCTACCCTCTACAGACGGTGTATGCCTTCGGTTATAATGCCTCCTGGGTGAATATCGCCGAGGCGACTCTTCACGCCTGGATGTGGACCTTTTATCGGGGGTGATGGATCGTTTACGATGTTTGGGGGGAGGCCTGTAGTGTGAGTCGGCAGACCTGGAACGACGGCGGGCAGATGAAGGTATGTAGGAATCAGGGGAGGGACGCCTCGTAACCGCTCGATCGGTGCGGGGAGGTCGTGGTGAGTATGCCCTGTCTGTAGCCCTGCGAGAGGAATCCGGCTGCCGTGACCTGGATGGCGACCGCTCAACACTGCGACTCCTCCGACGCTTTGTTCTTTTGCTGTTGTCCCTCGGCGGTGATGGTGTAAGGCTGCGGCGACGTTTGGTGGATGGTGGAGAGTTGTGACGGCGATGCCTGTGCGTGTGCGAAACCCTTTCGACACTGGGCGCTCTTCCTCTCGACGGCCGGTAAAGGTCGTCCCTAGAGCCTCGTGGCGATGGTGAATGCCTCCCGCGACTGCGACTGCGACGACGAGTCCTGCTCCTGCTCCGGCTTCTTTCGCGCGATCGGGCTCTGGAATGCTTTGAAGATGGGAGGCGGCCAAACCCGGGCTGGCTTCGTTTGATGTTCCTATCGTGGTCGTCTCTCCCCCGGCGTGCCGCTGGCGAACGCTCTCTGGAATCGCTTCGCTCAAGCGGCCGCTCTCTGTCTCTGTCTCTGATGGACGATTCCTCAGGTCTCCACTGGTCTATCTGGGCTCGGCGCGACCCAGCCATGTAGACAAGTCAAGACATCAGTAGTCCAAGGTTGGCATCAGAGCAAGGTGCAGGTGTCGGCGGCACGTTTTACGCGAGAAGCGACAAGAAGAAAGAGTAGGTCATGCACAAAAACCAACACCTACCCATCAGAAAAGATAACGAAGCAGGAAAGGAAATGGAATCTGTGTCGCGACCGCCGGGCAATGCTATTCACTTCCACGCGTCTCGATGCCCGCTGCACGACTCTCTGAAGGGTGCAGGCTGGAGAAGAGGGCAATGGGGAAGTTCCGAGTGCGGCTCCGCTCGATAAAACCCTCCCGTGACTCGGTTGGACGAATGCTCGAAGATCATGAACTGCCCAGCGAGCCCATCTGCATCGCTCGTTTGCAAAGTTTGACGACGTGATAACCCTCGTCTGCCCTCATCTGCCATCGTGTGCCTTGCTGTCCGCCTCCTCAGTCCAACCATCATGATAGCTGCCGCTTGCAACCGCGACCTCGGATACCAGTGCACGTGTTTCACAAAGCTATCTAAAGACACAAAAGGGTATGATTACAAGCCTGCTGCTGCAATACGCAACGGGCCAGCAACCCGCCCAAAGACTGCAGAGCACTCTGAACGATCGACCTTTCTTGGTTAGCGGGCTTTATGTAGATAGACGTCTTGCTGCTTCACCGTGTCTAGGCGACAAATCTGTGTTCGGGACATCGCGAGCCTGCCCCAGCAAGGGCGCTTCCATGCAGGTCGATATCGTTGTCGACTTCGTCCTCGATGGAGGGATTCAGATGAGCCGCAGAGGCCAACTGATGCTGATATGGTTGAGGCAGTCTCCGGGCAACAGTGCCTACACTATGAGCCGGGAAATGCCTCCAGCCACGGACGAGCCATGGACGCGCCATGGACGAGCCAATCACGGATGTATAGCCGCTATTCTCCTTAGGTAGATCAAAAAACGAACAGTAAAAACATGCGTCCGCTCTCATAGCCTTTGCCTACCCCTTCTTGAGTGGTAGCAGGCGTGCCTGCAATCTGCCATATTAGAAATCGACGGACAATGTGGCGACGACTTTGACTCCGACTCTGCTACTCTCGACTCTCACGAGCCGGGCGGATACATCGCCACCCAAACCACGCCTTTCAGTTTGCTGAAGCCGGAGAAGCCGACATGACACCTATGGAAGTTCGTCGTTGATTGTGAGGGTCAACCAAGTGACCAGTATGAGTGCAAAGCAACGCAGCGGTGCATCAGCAGCGAGTCTAATGAATTTGTCTCTCATCGTGATTTGCAGATGCTTTTTGGTCTCGCGAGTGAATCGAATAGTGGAGTGGATTAGCAGGGTTGATGAAGGCGTCAATCACATCTTCTCCCCCGGGACGCTGCGAAGATCGTCCCAGCCATCCAACTTCAGTCCAGTGCTAGCCTTTAAGTCTCACGTCCATCTTCATTCTCCATCATAAGGGTAGATGTCAGAGGTTGCTTGTCCACGACGGCTTCACCGTAAGCGCAGCGTTGTGATAGAGATGCGAGCGGGGAGCTTCATCCAACGCGACCGGGTTGACTCTACGTCCCCGATCCACCGCTCGGTGATCGATGATCGATCGTGGCATTATGCACAAGGAAACCGTGACTGCAGTGAGCTGGTCTGGGAACGACATACCTGTGTTGATGAGTAGGGTAATATAAGAGAGTGTGAGGCAGATGGATGCCAGGTGCAGTCTGCCTGGCGACGTCGCGGGAATTTCTTCGGCAGGTGCTTTGTTGGTCACGTTCAAAGAAACTGGTCCATGGCGGGGCACAGGGATCTGTGTCAGCGTGCCAAGAAAGTTTGGTGAATTTGCACTGTCTTGGCGTTTGTCATTCGTCTCACTAGGCACGGGTAGTCATAAGTCGTCTTCAATTTGCTATAGATATCCCTCACCCGCCTCGCCATGGACTTGCGCTCCCCTCGTATTAGGGCACCTGGGCTAACCTCCAATATCTTCATCGTTGAAAATTCTGTTTCATTCTTCCACTAACCGAAATCGCCCCTCACCAAACCCTTGCCGCTACATATTACAATGGACTCCTCTCCGCCAAAGCCAAAGTCTGCGCTGCCCTTACATCTCGCCAATGGCACATCACCCCTCCATGCTTCTACGGAGACTAGAGACAAGAGAGAAAGAGAATCGCTCTACGCCGCAATTCAGTCCTCCAACAGTCACGGTCGACAAGCCATTGACTTCGATGCCCCAAACGGATACAATTCCACTCCTCAAGGTCCTAGACCAGATCAGAGAGCTACCCGCACAAGAAGCGAACCATTACCCAATGGTGTCGAAGAGGAACACGCCAGAGACCCAAGGAACGAAGCAGTGTCGCCCACGCCACTGGCCATGAGTCGTGCGCAAAGCCCTTACACACAACATCCTACAATAGATTTTGACGGATTGAGTTGGCCTAGTAAGTGTGGCTATGTGCTTCATTGCTGTCCCGGCTGACTATTTGGTCACAGGCCGAGGGACTCGGGAAAGAAAGGAAGCCACGGAAGAACAAAAAGACGAGAGGCTGGCAAAATTAGCTGGCGCAGTTAGGACTATCCTTGAATGCCTTGGTGAAGATCCAGATCGTGAAGGCCTACTTGGTACTCCAGAGCGATATGCCAAGGCCATGATGTTTTTCACGAAAGGGTACGAAGAGCATCTACGAGATATCGTAAATGGGGCGGTGTTTCATGAGGACCATGATGAACTTGTGATCGTGAAGGATATTGAAATTTTTTCTCTATGCGAGCATCATCTGGTCCCTTTTACCGGAAAGGTTTGACTAATCTAAATCACCAATTTGTCGGTGAGAAGTTGCTGACGTCATGATCAAAAGATGCACATTGGATATATTCCCAATCGCCGAGTCATAGGCCTCTCAAAACTCGCACGGATAGCAGAGATGTTCGCGAGAAGACTTCAAGTCCAAGAGCGGCTGACAAAGCAAGTTGCGCTTGCGCTGTCTGAAGTGCTCCAGCCACAAGGCGTCGCTGTCGTTATAGAATCAAGCCATCTCTGCATGGTTATGAGAGGTGTCCAGAAGACCGGATCCAGTACAGTCACCAGCTGCATGCTGGGACGCATGAGGTCCACAGCGAAAACTCGGGAGGAGTTCTTGAATCTCTTGAACCGGAGATAAAGATATATTAACTTGTTCAGGAGGTCTGTGTGTTGGCGTTTTGGTTATTGTCCAATATCTAGGAAAATGGTACGGCATATGGGCGGTGCTCATCCACTCCGGGGGCGGGCGGAAATCTGTCACGTACGTGCATTTAGCTTGTCGTCATTTCTAAAAGTAGAGGGTTCTACACCAGCCTTCAACAGGCACATTGTCGACAGATTTACTACTGTATTCGCTAGGAAACTGTAATTCATGTTTTGGCACGCATATGTATGCTGCTGAATGCTTGTTGACTCTGGAGTCTACTACCAAGATGCACGGTGAGTTATCCTACCCTGCCTCGAAAATCCGAATAGAGCTCTGAGAAAGCCTTGCATAGCATTGTGCGGGCAGTTAAGGTGAATGTCGTCACTGCGATTTTCTTACCATTGTCTCCATGATATTGTTCTAGTTTTTTAAGTGCCCCCCAACAGCAAAATGCCGTCTCTTCTTCGACTTCTCTAGTTTCGTCTACTACTCCGGATCGCTCTTCTTTCTAGCCATTCTCATCAGAACCAGGAAGCTACATTTTCTATTCCGACTCAAAATCATGACTGACCCATCGCGCAACATGCCCAATTCAGATGTAAAGTCTGGAGCCTCTCGTCAAACTCCCGAGACGCTCTCCAATGCGACCGCTGCGGGCCACTACAGCTTACCAACTCCGACTTCTAGCTTCGCGGTAGAACTTGGAGAAAACGGCCACAGACTCACAGACTCAACACCTGAACAGCAGAAGCCACCTGGTGTCATCGTTGAGCAACCCGAGAAAGGCAAACATAAGCGTATTGCAAGCACCAACGAGTCCAGATCTGCTGTCACTGATAATAGACTATTGCGTCCCCAACTAGCGCTCCAGAGAAAGCGCAGCCGTATCTCACCTGTGTCAATACTACCTACTCTTGAAACCACACAACTGAACCCACCGTTCAACATTTTTACGGCTCTACTCGAGAACAACGATCTTCTTTTGGAAGTGTCTAGCTGCCTTGACATTAAGAGTCTCATTGACCTTTATGCGATGTCTAAAGACTATCACTATCTGCTAAATTCCCACTACACGACCTACATGAAGCATTATTCACTCAAGCGGTGTCCCGAGTCTGCTACTATCTTCAGGTGGACATGTTACAAATCGCTCTGCATTGTAGATCCATGCCTCCGACCAGCGTCATTGCAATCGGATCGCCCTCGCGATATCCCCTCCCTCCGCTGGCTCCAAATGGTCTTATACCGCGAGCACGTTGTCAGTGAGATCTTGACACTACTCGCGCTCGAAAGCCACCGTGTCCCGCGCGCCACGTCCGCCACGATCAAAAAGATATGGTTCATACTTGATATGCCTACCAACGGGGCGCGCATTGGGTATATCCAGGAACAAAACTGTTGGGGAAACAGGGATCTTTTGCTCGCCACAATGTTCTTCATCAAGCTAGACATGCGTTTCTCTGACCCTGTTGACGGCAATGGTGAATGTGCACTCCGCAGGTTGTGCCTGACACAAAAATCACTTACCGTCCTGTGGAAAACGCTCCGTGGTGAGATGCTAACTAGTCGCTTAGAATTAATGCAAATGATTGTGCGTACAATTCCCAGGGAAGACGAAGACCTCGACCCTCGGTTCGCGGCAGATACTGTCATGGGTATTGCGGCGAAAGAGATCGGGGCGTTAGGAAAGGAAGGGTGGGGCAAGGGAAACGATCCGATGCTGAGGCCTGATGAGCTTGTCATGATGGAGGGGTTCAGAAGAAGATTGAACTTGCAAAAATACTATGTTGCTTGCATGCTCTGGGGTTATGTTGACCCAAGGACTGGCCAGAATATCCCCACTCCTACTTTGGACGAAGCTCAGCATAAACGGGATAAATAAGGGCCATTGATTAGAGGCCGCAAGGAACGCTATCACACGGCACGTCCAGTGAACAAATCTAGTTGAGGGCGGAAATACGTCTAAGTGCTCTAACGAATGGTTGTATCATAGCTCTTCAACGATCACATTCTTTCTCAATGTAAAGACCTTTCCAATTTTTCCGAATTTAAAGTATAATTCTACTCTCTATAAGTCTTTGAAGGGCCCATAGAGGGGTTGCTTATGTGACCACCACGTCAACTACTCAAGAATATATTGTCCAGTCATAGTTTCCTAGGAGTTTAAAGAGTAAATAAAGCTTGTTATCACTCAGATTTGTGTGATTCAACCAGGGAAGATATCCTGGGTGTTTCAAAATACCATATCAAACCGACTCTGAATTCCTGTCTGATCCAGTGAAAGCCACATTTCCCCCTGAATAAACCCCTAGCTTGGTGCTACCATTCCATAACATTTAAAGCCGTAGCTCCACCTGCGCCTTTTACTAGAATTGACCATTTATAATCAGTAACCCAAAAGAATATGAAGAGATCACTCTGAAACCTCTCCATGATTTACTCTTTTCTTAGAAACATTGACGAGACTGCGCGCTGGCCTGAAGACCTGCAATTGATTGTCTTCTGCCGCAGCAAGCATGACCCATGGATCGTTCTTGTTCCAGTTGAAGTCGCAAATGCGATTTGTAAATCCACCGTGCATGAACAGCCTAGCAGTCTTAGTGTATGAACTCTGGCACAACACAATTGGACTTACAATTCTGGCGGACCATCTTCAGCCTCGTCTTCAGTTTGCTCATCCCCAATTTTGCTAGCATCCCACATACAGATGCGACGATCATAACTAGAACTAGCCAAAATAGCGTCGTCTTGTGGATGCCATTCGAGATTGACAACTGGGTCCCGATGTCCTTCATAACTATGTATCTTGGTATCAAAATTGCGCAGGTCCCAGAGCGCGATCGTCTTGTCGGCAGAGCCTGTCGCCAGAATCGATTCAAACTTGGGATGGAAGGCAAGACAATTAATAGCATCAGTATGAGCCTCCTTCTTATACAAGGCTTTCTGATAGCCAGCCATGCGCATATCGATCACTTGCCAGGTCAAATCGTCTGAAACTGTTCCAATCCACTGTGCGTGAACAGGGTGATATTGCACATCATTGACGATGGCGCTATGGTGCGTATAAGAGTGGGTAGGATGGATTGTTTTGTTGCCTTTGGAGAATCCAGTTTTGGTGTCCCTAGAAACACAATTTAGTTCGAGTCTGTCTAGGAGGCCTAGCGGTTAACGTACCATATTTTAACTGTGTTATCTTCGTTTCCAGTCGCTAATTGACCTTCGTTGAAGGGACTCCAACTTAATCCAAACCCTTCTTTTTTATGCCCAACAAGTTCCATCTCAAACTCCACGGAGCCATCTGACTTAGGGTTACTGCTGTGCTTTGTACGATCAAAAATTAAGACTCTCCCATCAATGCATAGTGAAGCAATAATGTTTGGATTCTGAGGCTGGTAACGGGCCTTATTGACCTCCCCAGGATGATTGATCTTCTGGATCACCGTGAACTGGAATGGCTTCTTGGCATTTCCATGTCCTCCAATCTCTCCACGCTGCTCATCATATTCGGAGGGGTCGGGCACCCGAAAGTCTGGGATCTCAAGGGTCGCTATTTGAAGGTAGTTTTGAGCTTGGCCGGACGTATGGGTACCGAGAATCAGACGGTGCTGGCTCATATTGGTGCCCTCAATGCTATTCATCATCAGTATTGTTCTTGAAGAAAATTCGGCGCATGTTTCTTACGGGCGCTTGTCAGGGAGCCATTGAGTAGTTAACGTAGGCCATTCAAGTGCGCGTCTGAGGTTTAAGTCAGTAAGAACACTTCAAGCGCTATCAGATGCATGTACCCGTAGAGTAAATCATAGAGGAAAACAGAGTTTTTCTTCCATATTTTGTACTCTTCGTTGACAATCTTCATCTCAACATGCTCCTCCTCCAGCTCCTGGCGGGGGTCCAGGTGATCTAAGAATGGCAAGTATTAGCATATGCATGGGTGGCAGTATAAAAAGAAAGATGCTAGGAAGCATACCGCTCATGATATCATCCATTTTTGGGCGCTCACACAGAAATGCGTTGACAATGAGAGCGCTGACTGGTGCGCAAACGCGAAAGCTCGAAATTCAGAGCTGGGAGACGCGATGCGGGCATGCACGTGCTTCACTTAGTCATCAGTGCTGGCCGCTGGGCTCACCTCTCAGCTCTTTGAGGACCGCAGAGTCAAGAATCTACACCTTCTCACCCTTCACTGTTCTTCATTATCTGGCGCTCCAAGCGCCTCCGCCTCTTCTCTCCATCCCCCTTCTTCTCCGTTCCTTTCCCAGTACTTCTCCATAACCTCCAGCCCCGCCACCGTAAACATCTCCCTCTCAACCAGACGACTTTGTCATCTATCTATTTATACATACTTTCGCAAATTGCGCTGCAAATATGGGTGTCCCCAAGTTCTTCCGATGGATGTCGGAGCGGTATCCAGCCATTTCGCAACTCATTGCAGAGAACTGCATTCCCGAGTTCGACTGTCTCTACGTGAGTTACTCTGCAGGTAGCGCACATCAGGCAAAACCAAGCTAACATCGTACCAGCTGGATATGAATGGCATCATTCATAATTGCACTCACAAAGACTCTGACTCCCCGACGTTTCGCATAACCGAAGACAAGATGTTTATCGCTATCTTCAACTATATTGAGCACCTATTCGGCAAGATCAAGCCGAAGCAACTTTTCTTCATGGCTATTGATGGCGTCGCTCCACGTGCGAAGATGAATCAACAACGCGCGCGAAGATTCAGGACTGCGTTGGAAGTCGAACAAGCGCGAGAAAAAGCCATACGGGAGGGAGTCGAGATGCCGAAAGAAGAAGCCTTCGACAGCAATTGCATTACCCCTGGTACTGAGTTCATGGCCAAGTTGACACAGCAACTGAAGTATTTTATCAATAAAAAGGTGTCTGAAGACATCGATTGGCAAGGCGTGGAGATAGTCCTCTCTGGACATGAGGTCCCAGGTGAGGGAGAGCACAAGATTATGGAGTATATCAGACAGGCCAAATCTCAGCCTAACTACGATCCAAATAGACGACATTGCCTTTATGGACTAGATGCAGACCTGATCATGCTTGGACTACTTAGTCATGACCCCCATTTCTGTTTGCTGCGAGAGGAAGTCACCTTTGGACGGCAAAATCAGAAAAAGTCCAAGGAACTGGAGCACCAAAAATTTTACCTCATGCATCTCTGCATTGTACGCGAATATCTGGAACTAGAGTTTCAGGAGTTGGAAGAGCCAGGCGCTCTCGACTTCCCTTTTGATATGGAGCGAGTAATTGACGATTTTATTCTCATGGCTTTCTTCGTTGGCAACGACTTCCTTCCCAATCTTCCGCATTTGCACATCAACGAAGGCGCGTTGGCTCTCATGTTTGGCGTTTACAAAAGCGTATTGCCCAGAGCAAAAGGGTACATTAATGAAGGTGGTGTAATCAACTTAGAGAGGCTAGAACTTCTCCTGGATGAACTTTCTCATGTTGAATATCGCCATTTTGAGTCAGAAAATGCAGACGCAAGTTGGCTCAAAGGCAAGCAGCTTGGGCGAGAGTACGTCAAGGAGAGGACCAAAAAGAAGGGTCAGTTAGTGATCTCTTCGGAGCAAAAGGAGCTGTTCAAGAATATCAAAAAGTTCGTGAACAAGCGCCTTGTCACCTCAGATTCGGCCTCGGTGCCGTACGATCTTCCTTCAGCCCTCCCGGCTCGAGATCGGAAATTCGTAGAAGAGCTGGCAGATAGTCTTCATCTACAATGGAAGACCGTTGAGAATGATCAAGGGGAGAGACATATTCAACTTTCATTCCCGCCAAAGCTTGCCACAGGAGACGAAGACGAAGAGGAGAGCGAAGACGAAGAGTCGCGGAATGCGCTTTTGAGAGTTCTTCAAAGATACAAGAACGCCAAAGTGGTTGACATTTCCCCAGAGGAAGCGCAGACTGCCATGGACAAGAAATATGAAGATATGTTCTTAGCTTGGAAGAATCAACACTATGAGACCAAATTCGGATGGGGCCTAGATAACGAAGAGGAATTGACCAAATTAACAGAGAATTACGTTCAAGGCCTTCAATGGGTACTCTACTATTATTATCGAGGGGTGGTATCATGGCCATGGTTCTATGGATATCACTATTCACCAATGATATCAGGTAAAACCACCTAACGGATTAATATGGCATCTGCTAACAGTTGTATAGATGTCAAGAAAGGTCTGAAAGCCGATATGAACTTCAAACTTGGCCAACCATTTCGACCATACCAGCAACTAATGGGGGTGCTTCCAGATCGAAGCAAGAGAATTGTCCCTCTACCATACCATGACCTTATGACGAACCCGGACTCTCCTATCATTGACTTCTATCCTCGAGACTTCGAGCTAGACATGAATGGGAAAAAAGTGGAATGGGAAGCCGTGGTCAAAATCCCATTCATAGAAGAGAAGAGACTTCTAGCCGCAATGGCGACTAAAGACCACCTTCTTTCTAAGGCCGAATTTGCGAGAAACGAATTCGGAGTGTCACTGAAATTCACATATCAATCAGACCTAGACTACATTTATCCATCGTCATTACCCGGTATCTTTCCGGATCTTACGCACTGCCACTGTGTGGAGAATATTTTCGAACTACCCACAATGGAAGGCCTAGACGTCTACGTAGGCCTAGTCGATGGGGTACAGCTTGGAGCAGCAGCCTTGGCAGGTTTCCCTAGTTTGAAAGTCCTTCCTTTTGCAGGACAGCTCGAGTTCCATGGTGTTAGTGTTTTTCAGCAGGAGTCACGCAACGAAAGTATGGTAATTACGCTGTTAGATACCGATTCGCAGGGGGGGATCACAAAGGCCCAAGAAAAACTCGGGAAGAATATCCATGTCGGGTACCCATTTTTGCAAGAGGCAAAGGTCACCAAAGTCTCCGACGAGTTGTTTGATTACGTCTTACCAGATCAAGGCCCACCACAGGCTATTCTCATTCCTCATGGGCCTCAGGAGATATCGCAGTGGAAGAAAAAGGCCGATCGAATCGAAAGTGTATGCAGCAAACGACTTGGTATGGTCGTCGGTCCAGTTGAGTCTCTTGTGCACGTAGAAATGCTCAAAGGGCTCAAGAAATCCGAAGATGGAGCAACCGTAAAAGAGTACGCTCAGATTCCTGGAATGGAAACTGATTACGCAACTCAGATGGTTGTGGACGAGGTCATTAGTGTTGACCAACGATTTCTAGAGCAAGCCGCTGTCCCCCTTGCTGAAGAGTTTCCTGAAGGGTCAAGGGCATTCTTTCTAGGAGACTTTGCATACGGTCGGCCTTTAGAAGTCATCTCCCATATAGGCGAGAAGGCTACAATATGGGTACTGACAGTCAAAGGACGTGAGACCGAGTTCGGTCGGGATATAGCTATGCGTGCAGAGGAAACGACCCCGTACACTCCTTCATTCGCCGTAGCTAAGATGCTCAGTCTCAATCCTCTCGTTCTCAGTAAACTCACCTCATCCTTCTCCGTAAACTCCAGCGGATTGCGGCTGAATCTCGGCTTGAATCTCAAATTCGAAGCGAAGAAGCTTAAGGTGCTGGGTTACTCCCGCCGTGGCGACACAGGATGGGAGTATAGTCAGAAGGCCATTGAGTTAATTCAACAATACATGATCGGGTTCCCAGAATTCATTGCAGGCATCATGAGAAACCCGAAAGGCGACATTTACGAAGACACAGACTTTTACCCGGCGGAGATAGCAAAGGAGAAGATGAAAGAGATTGGTGCATGGCTAAAATCGATCGAATCGAAACATTTTGAGAAGGTGCCCTTAGAGGCACAGCAGCTCGACTCTGATGTGGTACAGTTAATTGAACAGGCCACAGATCATGCTCTGGAACATGGGCAACCCCCGGAATTGAAGAAGCTCAAAGGTGTCCCGCGGAGTGCCTTGCTTAAGCCATCAGACGCCGAGCAGCGCGTTGGGACGCAAAGGTTTAGCCTTGGTGACAGGGTAGTATATGTCCAGGATTCTGGCCGAGTCCCAATTGGGCAGCGTGGCACTGTTGTAGGCATGACCCGAACGCCAAGGACCATCCTCCTCGACGTTGTTTTTGACACCACTTTCATGAGTGGCACCTCCCTTGGGGAACGTTGCTCTCCTTTCAGGGGTTCGACAGTACCCATCACATCCGTCCTAAACCTCACAGACAAGCAAGTTATTTCATGGTCAACCGCAGCTGCAGCAAACCGGGCAACGTCGTCTCCTCAACCTTTAACTATGCAAAGAGGCTATGGCGCGCCTACGGGTCCTGGAAGTCATGGGCAACTGATTCCAGCGAGCACTCCGCCACCTTTACGGGGATCTTTCCGAGGAGCAATTGCAGGGCATCGGAATGGAAGCACACAAAATGGAACGTCGCGTGGACGAGGAGGAACTGGTGCTAACAGAGGTTCTGACAATTGGTCGAAGGAAGGCCTTCACCAACAGCAGCAACTACCTGTACGTAAAAATCCAGCCTCGAGTACCGCGAACAGCCCGCGTGGACGCGGCAATTCTTCCAATGGATTTTTGCCTCGAGGAAACTTCGCTCCTCACGGGAACGCGGGAAAAAATTTCGCCCCACGAGGCAGAGGAAACACGGTCTCCAATCCTACACCAAATCGTGGCGGCTTTACTATAACAGATATGACAGATCCTACGGAAGGCACCCTGCAGAGCAATCCCACATTTCGTCCACAATCATATACGAATGTTCCGCCTCCAGCAATTCTGGACGCGAATAACAGTCAACGCGGCCGAGGACGAGGACGAGGTGGTGCGCGAGGCAATTTCCGTGGTCGAGGAGCTTCCAGAGGAAGCGGCACCTCAGTGGCGCAGCAAGAGACACCGGCGCAGTGACCGTGGTCCCTTCATGATATTAGCGTAGCCCTCCACAGCTCTGGCGTTCAGAGAAGACAGATGCATTTTTAGGTACATATGCGCATAGGGAGGATAGTTACATCAGCATGCCCATCATCTGGGTTAATGCTGATTTGTAGATATTCTCACCTGTTCAGCAGTGCGGCATCTTTCTTGAATCGCCTGGAGATAGTGGCTTTCATAGACGGGACACATTATTGATAGCTACCAAAGTAGAGAAAAGAGAGAACATGCAGTTTTCTCCGTGTTAGTGGTCCCAGTTATGTGTAATGATGATGATCTGATACTCTTCGCCTTCCATACCCCTCAAACCTGGAACAATTCTGCTCATTAGTCTATCCCGCTACCATCAATTTAACGCTGCCTTGAGATAGTGAAATAATTCTTATACCTTTGCCGTTCAGTTAACAACGAATAACCAGTGTTCCTGCTTTCTTTATTAAACCTATTGGCCAGCATCGCCAAAAACAAGTGAACATCAGAATTACTTTATCCTTCAGCCCTGAATTCCTAAATCCTCGAGCATCTTTGTCGAGGAAAATGATTTGGTTGTGGTTCGTGTTGCTTGGCAGTTGGTCCTACAGAAACGTGTTAATAACAGCTACCACAGCGTCAAACGCTAACCGTGTGAGCGATCGACCAACACTACAACTCTGAATACATGCTACCAAAAGGCCAGTATGCACTCGACTCTCGTACGAGCACAAAATGTGTTCGGACTTTTCACCACCGTAGCGTTCTGCGTTGCGACAGCCATCGCGCTTTCTGTTCTTATTTCTCCCCAGGCGCCATCAGCCAGTGTTGAGCTGCGAAACGTACAGGTGTATGGAGATCTACAGGATCTGATATTAATCATGTCGCTAATCCAATTTGTAGGGTGCGAGGTCGTCCACACTATTACAGTCAAAAGAAAGAAGAATATGCTCATATCAAATTCGACCTTGACGCTGGTACATGGGCCTCTACAACTCCTCAACGCCGCTCTTACCCAGCGACTCTAGCATTGCTGACTTCCTCTATCATTAGACCTCTCTACTCTCTTTAATTGGAATACAAAGCAAGTCTTCCTCTACATAACCGCAACGTATTCTTCTCTCAAAGCATCGGAACCGCCATCACAGGCTATCATTTGGGATGCCATCCTCCCATCATCCTCAGCGCCGTGGCATCAAAATCACTACATACACCCAGCTCCTAAAGGCTCTAAAACGAAGTCCAGAGCCACCTCCCAATACCCCGAAGGTGAAATTCACCTAAGAAACCAACGCCCAAAGTATCAGATTACCGACGTCAGTGGAAAGCTTCAAAATCGCACAGATGTAGTGCTAGAACTTGGGTGGAACGTACAACCATGGGTGGGGGCATTAGCCTGGATAAACTGGCAAGACATTGGCAACTGGAAGGGTCTGAAAGGGGGGAAGAGCGCTACTTTCATGTTCCCAGAAACAAAGCGGAAAGAAGCGGACTTAGGGACAGCTAAAGGTGGAGAGGGGAATAGAGGAAAGCCTGCCTAAAGCTGCTTGTTTCGCCGGATCTACACGGAATAGAGAACTTGAGCTGTTGTAAGAGACATGGGAAACCGAAGCAAATCTTGCTTCTCCTATTTGCCTTTAACAGTCTTTCCCCAGAAGAAGGACTTCCCTTCCCGTGGGAAACAATTCCTAACGTTAGTGGAGACCTGGTGCAGTCAGAGCAGCTACTATAGGACATGACCTATCTTCAATTTCTTCAGGATACCCACATCACAGGATGTATAGACTTAAAGCACCAGTGCCCGTTCCCAGTATACATGTCAAAAAATAGTGACGAATATGGTATTTAATTAGTCCCCCTATTACACTAGTGCTTACCTAAGACATTAGTCTAACATTCGTAAGGCAGAACGTGATGTAAATGTAAGTTTAGCAGCATTCCACTAAAGTTTGCACTAACACTCTGTAGCGACACGCAACCATAAATCCTTTGAATAGACCACGCATTACTCCCAGCTATGAAAACACCTACAATTTATGTATGCCAAACTTGTAAAGGCGTGATCGACATTATGAGGGTTTCTCATGCAGGCATTCCCACATCGTCAATGAAAATATCCAAGCTCAGCGGATCCTTCCAGCGGATGGGTTCGATCGATACGAGATGCTCAATTGGCATGAATAAGAGAATCATGTTTTGAGATATTACGAGAGTCGTGTTTTAACATGTTGCGGATAGGCTGTACTCAGGCTCAGCTCCCAGCCGTTGCTTTCCATGGAGAGGTTTATCATGGCTAGAAATGCATGAGAACCTTTGAAGGGACTGACTCGGTGGGGACAGCCTTGTTGTTTAGATGATACCCCTGGCGTGTTTTTATTTTATTTTTTTCCCCCCACCCATGTTACAATTTAGATACTACAAGGGGGTAACATGAACGGGTCAGACGCCCACCCTGCTAGTATAGATGAAGAAATAAGCGAGTCCAGAGTGACATAGCGGGGCCAGGTTATTTTGTTTACTGTACTAGCAGGGTGGGCGTCTGACCCGTTCATGTTACCCCCTTGTAGATAACGTGCTCCATAAGCGAGTCGCGAATACAAGCGAGCCGCGAACCTCAAAACTCACCAAAAATTGGAAAAATCGCACCTTAATATCTCGACAACCACTTAATAATAAATTCTAATAATTTAGATTTAG
>Ga0307507_10003085_pt1 | contig 33214 bp, 31 predicted proteins | sample 7_EM_MG_FD_207223 | JGI IMG/M metagenome (GOLD analysis project Ga0307507, IMG submission 207223) | Populus trichocarpa ectomycorrhiza microbial communities from riparian zone in the Pacific Northwest, United States - 7_EM | ecosystem: Host-associated > Plants > Roots > Unclassified | place...
CCTATGAGTCAACTGATCTCATAGTGTGAAAGATAACAAACCGATGACTAATAACTATTAGTCATGTGAGAGTCTGCCTTGCTTAGTCACCGTTTGTGACACTGGGCGTCTTTCCAGACCGAGGAAGCCAAACTAAGGTAGATACGTCCCGTGAGTTTGTATCCACTTTCCAATACCCACTTTTGCAGTGGTTGTAACTCTGTGCGATGTCGTCCGATCGAGATGCTTCCACTTGCATTAGGTGCTCTGAGGTCTCCTCTCATATATCCTGCGAACAGGAACTGGACGGCCGTGATGTATACGGTGTTGCAAATAGGGTCTTCTTTCCTCATGTCTTTGGTGAGGGGACGCAACTTCCTAGGCGACGTATGGCGACCTATTGTCCCAACGTCGGGGTTGGAGGAAGGTGTTGCTAAGTCTTTTTCAGAAGTTCGTACGCGGATGTAGGGTAACTTGACCCCCTGATCCATCTGGGAGCTCTGTGCCTAACAACCTCTCACTATGCACACCTCAACACTTTCATCCCTTAACTTTTCCATCCCCAATTTCTTAACCCTCCTCCTCCTTGTGACACTCCCTGACTGTCTACCCCACTATTTCCCTACCCCTCCCTCCTACCTACTCCTCCTGCCCCCCAGTCTGTCTGACTCCCTCATCCATCCCCCTACTCCCCCTCCTTCTTTTTTTAATATAATTAAAGTCAGATACACAAGTCATTCTATTTCCCACCACTGCCACATTTTCTTTTTCCTGCTCCTCAATTACTACCTCCTGAATTCTCTTGTCCCACTTATATTTGTCCACTGCCACTGCCTTCAGCCACTCTCAATATTCTTCCTTATTTCTTATTTTTAAGTAATTTAAAGTATTATGACCTTGTTTGAGTTGAATTAAGACTGAAGACAGAATAGGTATAACTTAGAAATCACGGGTAATAGAGATGGTAAAAAGCACCTATATGAGTTTACTCTAAAGCATTTTCTAAAAGATCCCTTGTATAATGACTTTACAGTTGTATGGAAATAATAGGGATAATTGAATTATGTATTAAGAAGTGAATAAGGATTTGTGAAAAATATAATGTATAGGGGTTGATAAACAAAGAGAGCATAATTGCATAGGAGAAGTTGTTGAGAGAAAGTTGGAAAGAGAGATTTAACCAAATAGGGAAGGGTGCAAGAGTTAAGTGGTGATCTTAATACAGGTCGTTGGGAGTAGTATGAGAGGTATTAAAGGTAGTGATAAAATAAGGACTGTAGCTTGAGTATTATGATGAAAAGAGTAAGTGACTATGATGGTGAAGGAAGAGAGAAGGAAGATGAGAAGATGGGGATTAAATGACTTTAAGAAAGAAAAATTACACAATTTATATAAATATCAGGGTAGGGGCAGTCATATTTGTAGGTAGGTGTACCCCTACCTAATAATTAGTAATTTTATCATATTATCAGACCGTATTTTGAGATTAGTATGCACAGTACATAATAGAACTCAAGTACCGAAGGCTTAGACAAAGTTATTGGCACAAGTTTCTTACCATATGACAACTACAGTCACTGGACATATATCTTTGTCAAAGTTTAGTTAGTAATACAAAGTAAGAATAATTACCACCACTGGCAAGAGATATTATCTATATAATATTACAATTACAAGTCACATTACACTACCACCTAAACAAAGCTTACAATCCTGCATAAATGAGTAAATCTATCTTGATCTAAGCCTAAAATAGCATACCTAAAGCTTAAAAACATTCATTAAAAGGGGCATAGTTATTGTCTTTTTCTACATCTTTAAGACTATATTCAACTACAATCACATATTTATTCAGTTACCCCTGATCAATCCTTCAGAATTTTCTAGCCACAACATGTACTATATGAGAATTACTTCAGAATTCACCCTCATTTTATTAGGAAAAAATAGTTCTCCTCTTTGTCCTCTCTTGATGAGTTTTATATTCTAACAAATTGCAAATGCTATAAGTCAAATTTTTCAAAAATTGTAACCTTATTATATTGACAATATCCCTAGATATTCTTGCAATAATAAGAATATTTATTGAAAACTCATCAACTTCCAATATATTGAAGTTGCTCATATTGCTTGACTTTAGTGCAAAAATGTGTATCAGTTAATGATAAAAATAGCTCATATTTTGCAGACAACAAGATTACTATCTTCTTTTTAGTATAGGTAATAGGATTTTAACAACACTAGCAAGTTACACATGATTTAATACCACATAACACTCAACTGCATGGGTCAATATAGCGCACAACGGGGATACTTGTTTTTTGCTGATATATGAGGACTGGATGTTAAGGTTACCTGATTTTAAAGATAACAATATTAAGCTAAGCTTGTGGGTTTTTTTATTATAAATGCCAGTGGAAATTGTCTAGAAAGACTCATAATAGAAGAAAGTAACTCAAAAATAATAAAGATTTTTCTTTGTAAAACTTATTATATTAATAAGATCTTGTCTCTCTTGCTTGATAATGTTTGTAAAGTTAGAGAGATACTTCAATATTTATATTCTGCATCTGAGTGTCTGTGGGCCACTTTTAACTCTTATACTATCTATGTTACAATCCTCTCTTCTCCGGGCGATACTTGCAGCAGGTAACCGATAGTTCGCTAATGATCACTTCTCTTAGCCCAATAGCTGTTGCGATAGCTAAGTACTCTGACTCCTATCCAGCAACGTTGATCGTTAGGCTCATATAAGACAATCGTGTCTTGATTTCTGGAAAGCGTGATAAATAAAGATTCTTGGATTGAAAGTATAGTGTATGAAAGAAGTTAGATGGTTGCATGAAGAACCCAAATCCCATGCCCCCAGAATGCCCCTATATAGGGGTTCTTCCCTCAACCCTAACCCTGCGTGACTCGTACCCTCACATCACACGACTCATGACTCATAGTGAGTCATAGTGTGAAATCCATCAGCTGACTCGTTCAAGTCAGCCGCGCCATATCTCGCAACCAATCAAAACCCATAAAACCAGTCATGTGCCCCCAAATGGGTTACATGCGTGAAACCCATGACTCATAACCATGAGTCATGTGCGAAATACATAAACCACATGACCACAAACGTGAGTCATGTCAAATATCAACCAATAACAATAAACCAATGACACGCTATTGCGTCGTCATGTAAAATCCTATGAGTCAACTGATCTCATAGCGTAAAAGATAACAAACCAATGGCCTATAACTATTAGTCATGTGAGAGTCTGCCTTGCTTAGTCACCGTTTGTGACAATCTAAGTACTTGCTAACAAAATCCACCATTAAAACTAAGTGCAAACACCATTTAATTCTGAGAATATTATCCCACGTATAAATAATAGATATCTAAGCTCTCTTATTTCTAACAGTGTCATGCCACTTTGAGTAAGAGATTACAACCTCACTTCTACTATATCAGGTGTATATGGGTCTGAAGAACACAAAAAGATGAAAAGCAGTAATACTTGGGAGGTTATTAAAAGCTGAAAAACTACTTTTGCTGATCTCATAAAAATTTCTATAAAGATGAGGGTTATGCTTTCCAATTCCTACTTACCTTCCTAACTATCAATAGATAATCTTACCCTTCTAGCCACAAAACTCATTCCTACTCTGGCTCTCAACAATAATAACAACTTCAATGCAGTGTTGCATTGATAATACCACCTCATTAATAAAGTCCAGAGGAAGACCTTTCCACTCATCTAGGATACTCTTTCTTATCATTTCATCCCAATAATCTTAGCCAATTCTTCTCTTCACTTGATCTTTGATATACTACCAAACCTCTTAAATGTGGTTTAAGTCAGGTAAGCAGGATAGAAGCATGATTCTCTCAAACTCATAATCAAGAAATTCTACGATATTGTAGTCCTTAATATAAGATTGCTCTCTATCTTCTCCAAAGTAGAAAATATTCTACCTGATTGTCATCTGTTAAAATAAGAAAGGAAAGATCTTAAAGTGTAGAGTGTAGAGCTTACTCTCTATCGACAGACTAGTCTATTCACCCTTTCCTCTTAGTACTCTGTATTTTAAATACTGGAACTGTATATGGTTTATCTAGTTCAGTAAAGTAAATAAAATCAGCTCTGGTAGTTTAAACTTGAAACTCTTGTTGTAAGTATAGAATAAATGCTCACCTTTCTGCTCAGACGGAAGTTTCAATAGAGGATGGAAAGAAGTGGCAAGGCAGCTGTGATTCATCATAGCCAAACATAATTCTTTCCCAAAACATTGTTGCTAATCTACTTGAAAATCTCCAGTCAAGGTCTTTTGGTAGATACTATTCTCCTGCCTGCCTAAGCACTCCCTCAGCATCTGAAGAGCAAAGTACCATACTGGCCTCAAAATGAAACTCCTTAGTAAACAGAATCTTTTGAAAATTAAAGTACAGGTACTTTAATCTCCACTCTACTGACAGGCACCCTGCTTTTACTTTTACTATGAGAAAAGAATTTTGTGTCAGCCTGCATTGATGGATCCCATCTGCTGCCAGGATATTGGATCATGTATTACTACAAATATTGAGTCTTGATTCAGTAATCACCTCATGAAGGCCGCTTCCTGCAGTGGGTGGCATCTTGAAGGACAAGAGAGATAACACAGTATTTTTCCTCCTTTGTGAAACCTGATTATTAACTTCACGGGTAGTGGAAGTTGGGAGTAGGTTCTCCTCAAAACAGGGATCCTGAATCTGAGTCTGGAGTATAGTTAAGTATAGTGAAGAGATGAGTAATATCAGCACTGGTAGACCGGGGAATATTGAAAATTGCCGCGATTTTGCTTAAGGGAAGTCGCACATTGCCTAGTAAATTGGCAGCCCAACAATTGACATCAGTTGGCTAAGGATGTGGTAAGTTCCCGTTGGTGCACAATGATATTTGCTGAACTTAGACGTAGGATCGAATCCTTCTTCCTACCTATAACAGCCATAGTAGCTACTTAGCAAAAGTCTTAAGGAAACAAGGTATTCTAAAATCTCAGGCATAATGAACTTTACCGAGCAGGCAGCGCTGTAAAATCCACCTCTCTGATTGAGAGATCTTGTGAATGGAGCTAGAGAGGCATGTATCTTCTCATACCCTTTCGGGCTTTTTCAAGCACCAACACTAGTGCATAAGCCATCACAGCTCTACTACAAATTACGTCTACGCCCCTGAAACAATCCCCATTGATAATACCAATAGCCAAGACACGAATAGGCCCATACTCAGATCCGAAGAAAGCAGGAACAAAATCCTAGGCTCATCAGGGGAGAAAGAAAAAAGACGAAACAAATAACAGGGCGAAAATGATCCCTAACATCACTCCCAACCCCTCGTAATCCAACCCGGAACACATATTGAAGCGATTACACACCACCCTGCCAAAAGTAAAACTTATCCTTATGCTTACCCTTCCCCGAATGTACCTGCAGACATGGGATGATGTGGAATCCCCTTATCACGGGATATCACTCGCAATTTCGAAATTGCTTGGCGGAGGGGTTAGATTTTGATATACATAGGTAGGGAGATAAAATATATATAAAGAAAGGGCCACTGGTCGTTATATCTCGCATAAGCGTTGGTAGAGAGGAGCCCAGGAAACAATGGGGGATAACCAATCATATAGTAGCCACGATGCCCCAGTAAACAGGCCCCAAGTCAATCCAAAGCTTCCCAGAAATATCAATATCAATCCCAAGATTCTAACAAAAGGAGCACGTTCCCCCATAAACCAACCAGCACTCCAATTCCAACCCCAACACCACCTCCAAAACACTACAAACCAACAAAAAAAAAACAGTCCGAGAATGACCCATCACTCGCTTTTTCAACTCCTACTTCACCCACACCCCCAAACAACAGCATAACCCCACTAAACACACTCGACATCTCCTAGAAACCCCCATCTCCTCAAATAACCCCATCCCAATGCGAACTTTCGCCAAAAGTGATAAGTTGCTCTTGATTGGCGAGGAAGGAAGGAGATGTTGTGAAGTATGGATATAGTTCTACTCACTCATAAAGAGAGGAGCATTTTGTGGGTGGTCCCCTGGGTAACTAGCACTTGCTAATACTGGAAGGAATTGAGGAGGAAGTGACTTCGCCGGGAGGTGGTTTCCCGGAGTAGGGAGTTTGGCGTGGGAGTGTGGGAGTGTTACCACCATGAATGGACGGAGACGGTTCGGCAAACCGCGACGACCCAACTACCACTCCTTCAGTTGCGGTGCCGGTTCCTGCTCTGGGGTTTCGGAAGAGCACACTGTCTATTGTTAAGTTCCAGTAAGGTTAAGGATGGGGGAGACAGGTTTATATAGCCATATAGTACAAAACGTAGCCATAAAAGAGTTTGTAGAATAAACACTCCATAAAAAAGTTTCCTACTTTTGTATTTAGTCGTAGACAAGTTTCTGTAAGTGGCATCACCCTACAAAAGACACCCCCCCCGCTTTTGAATTCCCCGTTTGATAGGGGCGCCTAGGTGAGGCCATCATCTCACTGGGGCACACAAGCTATCTGCAAGGACCATTGCCAACTATGCTAACACTTTCTCATCAACCATTCGGGGGAATCATTCAGGGCCATTGAATGAGCATTTTAAGTGAACCCATAAACATCGCCTAATTAGAGCATCTACATGCAATAAAATAGGTGTGCCTCACCAACAAAACAGCCCACATCACTATAGGCTCCGGATATACCTCTCTCCCCCTACCCTCAATCGCAACACCGCATCCCAACGGATTGAGCTGACTATTGCTAGCGTTCACTCCCGCAGCCAAGCCCTCATTCCCACGGCACCGGGTCCCCCCTACCCCTCTTCATCAAACCACGACCCAATGACATTCACTCCCCATCACTCAGGAAAATGCCCAAAAGCCAACTCAGCACACACACACACACACACACACACACCCCTAATAACGAGCGCTTCCTACTCGCACCGCGACATCTTCACCATCCACTGAACACTTCCGATAACAAACTAATAGTTATGCCATGTTTTCCGATAGATGGGGTGGGGGGTCCTTTGGACGAGAACAAAATTGGTATGCTGATCAGATGCTATATCCAAAACACCAATTACCGAGCTGTCATTGCGATTTACCTGTCCAGCATGCATCGCATTGCTTTTGCTTGCGGACGGGGCTTGGGTGGTTAATAAAATCGTGAGAGGGCTACCGATGGCCCATGCTGCCCCTCGCTAACGGGACCTGTGCCACATAAAACCCGCGCTGCCCCAGCCGTAGCTTTCACTCGCTGCAGTTCCAGAGCGCCCCGAGTAACAATTAAAATTGAAAGAGAAAAATCCCCGAAGCATCATAAGATGAGCTACCTTAGCCATCCCGCAGGTAGAACAACACTTCAGTGCTGCCCAACATGTGAAAGCGCAAAAAAGCGCCAATCGAGTGCTGTGTGCCGCATAGCCATAAAAACGGAAGCAGCATAGATCCAATCGAGTGATGGTTGATGACGATAATTAATTGCACTTTCCCCCCTCGCATGCCCGACCAGGTTGACAGCTCAATGCCAAATTTCAGCATGGCATTTCCCCACGTATTTGTATGCAAAATGAAATATCCCTAACGGGTCAAGATGAGGAGGCTTGTTGCGAATGAAACTGCTGGTGCCGGAAAAAAGCACGCCCTGACTTCCGTTTTCATGACCAATAGAAAAATTCCCGGTATCCCAGGATCCCCCCTGTTTCTCTCTCCCGACCAGCGGTCTCCTTGTTTTATTTTTATCTTCTTTTTATTTCCTCATCTTTTCCTCAGGGGAGTGGGGTGTGCAGGGGGGACAGTTGTCACTTCCGATGAGATGGAGAAGGAAGTGGGGGGTAGAAGAGATGAGTTTGGGTGAAGTGGTGGAAGAATTTATTCATTTCCCATGGGGCAAGAAAATGCATCCCGGTACCATAATGTGACGTGCCGGAAGGAAAGAAGGACGGAAGGGACGACAAAGGAAAAGGGAAAGAGCCCCAAAGACCGGTGCCAAGACCGACGCACTGGCTCAAGTGACGCACGCTAGAGTTTCTCGAAACAGAGATTCTTTGGGGCATTGAGTGTTTCATGCAGCACCAGCTTGTATTATCCTATCTTATCACAGAATGGAAAGGCAAATGTAACGATCTAGAAGATCTTTGAGCAAATACCGGTAGCTCTCAACTTTCTTGGGACCTCAAGGAGCCCACGCTGGTGTACTATGGTAAGGCTCGCAAGGCCGTTACTTGGGCAGTTTCGCCCGAACCCCAAGCAAAAAATGTTGGGATTTATCCCCAGAGCCAAGGGAATGATGATGGGAGATGGTGGTAAACGGGGAAAGTTCAGCAGGAAAAGTGGCCAGCCAGCTGCTGACCTCTCAAATCGTCAACCGCCTTATGAGCGCTATTCCTGGTACAATATACCAAACCTCAGGTACCTTTAGCACAGCGATAGGTAAGACTATCCCTGATTGGATCGAACATCTCCTTTTTAGGGAACAGATCCATTCACAGAAAGTTGGCCTGTTCAATCAATGAATTTGAGTCTTGCCAAGTTGAGGATAAACCACTGATGCTGCCCCTTGAAACTAGGAGGTCGAAAAAACCAGTTTCCGGAACGGGTTCATAATAGAGACTTTGCGAAAAGACTCTGGATGTCAGGCAAATGCGATTATGGACCAACCAGATTGCGAGGATTTGACCCTGGATGCGAAATCCCAAAGTCCCTAATAAGGGATGAATTCTCAAGCAAACATTCAAGAGAAGGTGAGGTCACTCTTCAGGCAGGGAATGTACTGCACCGTTATGATACTTGTAATGGGTATTGACGTAACGATACCCTAAACTTCATTTTCCCAATCAGCAGCAATCCGTTCCGTATGGTCAATTTTGGTTGGATTTAATCGGGTTTACCTAGTATTTCCCACACTATAATAGCATGAATGGCCTCGAACTCGAAGGTCATTCACGTGCTAGAGGTAAGTACTCGTACTCGTAGGGCGGCAGTAGTTGGTGGCATCGGCAGACCTCATAGAAACTGCCGGCCATACAACAATTGGCGGAAAAATCCTAGTATGACCTCTTAACCTGTTTTCAGGCACCGTTTTTTTCCGACCCCAAAACTCCCAGAAGTAGCACCGGTGGTTGATCGTCAACCTGGCGAAACTCAAATTCCTCGATTTGCCGTCGGTAGGTCAACCTTCTATAAATGAGCCTACCAGATTCCTTTAACAGGAGATGTTCGAACTAATCAGGGCGATATCAGAGGGGTAAAGTGTGAAATTCCCATGACCACAGAGTGGCTTGAACGCAATTATTCAATCCATCCTGGCTTTAAACTTCGAAATAGAAACTCCGCAACACAGATCCTCTTACCCCGCTTTTTGCCTTCCTGTTTAGGAAGGTCAGAGTGGGGTTCAACACCACAAACACACGCAAGATTCTCACGATCATACCTAGCCACTGAACTTGGAGCCTCATAAGTGTGCTAGGAAGCCCTCCCCGTGGGACAAAACACCAGGGCTAGCACCTACTCGTACGGTACTGTTATCATACCACACAAACACGCCGGCACCACCCTACAGCATCCCGAGGTCTGCTGCCGAAAAAACACCAGACCCGCCAAATAGGCAAGCGAGCACCATTGGCGATTTCCAAATGCCCAAGCAAAGGCCATCGTCGAGTGCTCGAGTACTGGCAGCGCTGTAGGGGACATAATTTCAAAATAGCCTCGATGACTGCCTTTTCATGCTTCTTCCCATTTGTTTTCCTCCCTGTTGAAGATTGCGCTTTTTTCGGGGCTTCGGTTCTGCGCTTACCCCTCTTCGGGGTCATGGCCGGCTACGCTTACCCGACAATAGTATCCAGTAGTAAGGCTATGGAAATTGAAGAGACGGAGTCTTCCACGCCCTATGAGAAACCACTACCTCGCAAGGGAAGTACGGTAAGGAACGTCCATGGTGTGATGGGTTGTAACGGTATTGTAGAAGCACAGGAAAGGTATCATTTGAAAAGCTCACTCAGCTGCCGATCAGAGCCTTTTTCACATCTAACAATATTACTCGAGTATGTTGATTGGGCGAGGGTAGTGGATCCCCCTGTATTTTACAAATAAATCCGAGGATTCAACAAGACAAAAAAAAAACAGCTGACTGCTTTCTGTTAATTAATCAATTATTACTAAGAAGAAAAAAAACGCAGTGCGGGTTTGCACGGATGGAAACAACACAAAGACGGCTATACCCAAGGAGTCAAAAGGGCTAGGATGGCACACTGCGAAGCCCCTCCCCACAAAACTCCGCCCTCCCCCTCTCCTCAGCAAAATCATCCGATCCCATCATCCCACCCGTTTTCTATCATAGCCTATCATAAAACTTCATCTCAACCAATCCTATCATGAAGGTCTACGAATACGATAATAGCACAGTTAGTTTTCCCCTTACGAAGGAATGAAGTAAAGGCATTCTACGGACGAAGGCAAACTCTTCTAACTACGCCTACTCCTTACAGGAGGATCAACGCGAGGACCACGACTCGGGAGTCGTCGTTTCCGAAGCCGCCCTTAATCAGATTGGTGTGTTAACTCACCATTTCGACTCCGTTGATGATGTGAACGCTCTCGCCACTCAACGTGGCTATAAGAATCGTGATGAGTGCACTATATCCCCGAGTGCTTTAGGTGATATCTACGAGGACAAAGTGAAGACCTTCTTCCACGAGCACATACACGAGGATGAGGAAATAAGATATATCCTGGACGGCGAGGGTTTCTTTGATGTTCGATCCAAGGATGACCACTGGGTGAGGATTAGAGTGGTCAAAGGCGATTTGATTATCCTTCCAGCAGGAATCTACCATAGGTTTACCACTGATAAAAATAACGTATAGTCCCACCATTCTAGAAGGTCGTTGGTTCTCGAGGCCCGCTGACGCCAATGAGAATATAGTATATCAAGGCGATGCGACTATTCCGTGAGGAGGTAGGTTCCTCCCCTCACTATCTATCACCTCTGTCCACCATAATAATAGCGAAACTTAGCCCAAATGGACTCCTTTGAACCGAAGTCCTGAGATCGACGAGAATAAGTACCGAAAGGAATATGTGGACTCCCTTTCCGTAGCCTAGGGAGTTATGGTATACCGGTATTAGTTTTAGATGATTTGCATCATATCAATATTCTTATCCCGATCGTCCCCCTATCTCATATCATAAAGCATCCTCGCTACCATGACCAACTTGTTACGCCATCGTGTATCCTGCTTCCCGTAGGGCGCCAAGCACTTATTAGCCCGATAAAACATTTCTACGAGAAAGAAACAAAGTGAGGGGTGAATGCCGATAAGCCCCGCTAGAAATGCATAGTACGGTAACAGAGAAGGGAACTCAATGTAGCCACGAACTAGTAGCCCAAATCAGGGGTGGTGAGGCGAAACAGCCAGAGGCCCATTGAGTCCGGCGAAGGGAGCTTCGTCCGATATTGTGAGCTACCGGCATCGGTGCTCCCAACGTGTTCAGTCGGAAGCCATTACCTTGTGTGGACCCCATGACCACCCCAAGGATCAAAGTCAAAAAAGAAAGAAAGAAAGGTGTCGCCCTACCGTCGACAGGCAACATGCAGCCTCCTTTTCTACCACTTTCCAGCTCTACCCAGCCACTTCTCCTCCAGAGTACGGTACAAGAACAGATGCCTTTGGCCGAGTGCGACATTATGACCTGCACTTTGCGTCAAAGAAAACGGCTTCAGAAAGTACGTTCCACAAGAATGACGGAACCCACGGGACCTCAACACATCTAACCCCGGTGTAGATCGAATAAATTACATGTGGGAAGCTGTGCTTGGGCTGCGATATAAGCTTTTAGAAAAGCCAGGTACACTTGGCCCATGCGCTGAAAGATGCCGACATGAACCCACCTGACTCCAGGACCAGGTCATATTATGGCAGCCTGGCGCTCCCGAACGCAGGCGGAGAGAAACTACGCAAGATACAGCAACAGAAAGACGCCTAAAACACTGACCCCTGCAGTTTTTACTCTGGAACGCTCGCGGTGTACTAGTACCTTAATGACCCAAACCTGGGAGCGTCCCTCCTCTCCTCAGTAATGCCCGAATAGGAGAGAGTGGGGTTGGACGCTCAGCTTCCTTGTGAAGATTTCATTGTGATGAACTTTACGCTACCCTCATTCGCAGAGAAATAGCCGTATTTTATTCTATTGCCTGGTTTGTGGCTTCGTGCATAGGCTGTCTGTGGTGCATGTGGCTGTAAGGGGGAAAAGGGGAGGACCCAACCAGCTAGATTCCACATCGGCAACTTGCTGATTCCTGCATAGGATGCACAACCAACCCCCCATGAAGATTAATCAAACCTAACCTAGGATGGGAAAAGAATAAATAATCGATATCAAGAGGAATGGTGACTGCAGCGCACCGCGGCCATACAAGTGGTATCATACAGCAAGGAACTCTTATCGATGGAGGGGGGTGGGAGAGAGATTTCTACAGGCTTGGGGATAAAGCATTGGCATTCTCTGGCGCGCCGGATTGAACGAAATTTCGAGTGATACCAAGTGATTGGACAAGAGAGAGGGAGCGCGACTGGGCGTGCTCAGGAATACTGATGGGGTCTCGTATGAACCCAAGGAGGGTGGCGGTGGGCAAAAAATATGCATGAAAGGCCTTTTTTGTGAGTTTACAAGGGACTATCGAATGACAGAGTATATTAGGGCGTGGGAATGGAGAATGGAGGCACCCTTTCGAACATTTTTCGATACCGGTGCTGTACCGTGCTTGTGCTGCGCAGTACCCGACGCTGACCGTGTTGCCAGCATTGAGGCTATTGGAGAGAGAAGGAGGCCACATCTCCTTATCGACCAATCTTTGCCCCCCTTTATTCAAAGGCCGGATGCGGTTCGAGAATAGCTGTTCGGGGGGCTGAGCTACAGCACCCTGTACGAGCACCCTACCGGTACTCGTACGCTTTCACCACCGCAATTTTCAGCCGCTCTCTCTCGCCGCAACAGGGAAAGTTCATTTCTACGATAATCCACGAATTACCTTGTCGACATCATCACCATCGTCAACCTAAACAAAATCACTCGGAAGGTTTCTATGGGCATGAGAGTGTGAGATCATTTTGAATCGGGATACTGAACGGGCAGGATGGAAGCAAAGAAAACCTTCCCAGAGAGTTTTGCTTTTCGAGGGGGGGGGAGTTCATTGTAACTGGTGGTTTGCTTGCCCACTGGTCCCCCAGTGATCTTAGCGAGACTATCAGGACGCATGGGGGGAATAGAAGCAAGCCAAGGGAACGAAAGCGGCACGACAATTGGCCGGAATGCGAAACCCCGCACCAACCATTCACTGAGGTTTGATGTGGTTCCAAAGGCAGGGCGCTGCTTCCCTTTTCTGTCTTTTTTGTTGAACATATTTCATTCCTTTTTTTCATTTGAGCTCATTCCTTCCTTCTTTTTTTTTTTTTTTGCTTCTTTGGAGGTTGAGGAGGGGAAAGTACCAAGATCCCTGTTTACCTCTGACTCTTCGTACCGTATGGCGGTGATGATGATGGATTATGGTACCGTATGGGTGGTGCACTTGCGCAAAGGTGGTGGGTGGAAGAAGTGGTGGTGGTGGTGGTGGTCTCTTTGATTTATTTTTATTCCTCTCTCTCTCCCCGAATCAGAAATCAGCGCCCTTTCCCCAGGTTGTTCTAGCTCATCTTGACGATGGGAAGGAAGGCGACAAGGAAGAAAGCGCCTGTCCTCCCTTCGAGCTCCTGATTTCTTGGGGTCCATACAATTGTTTTTCCTTTTTTTCCCTTTCTGCTCGTACTGCAAGTTTTTTCATTTGTTTTCGTTCCCCCACACCACCTTCCTTTTTTTCTTTTCCCTTTTCCCAACGGAGCATACATACAGGGTACAAATCGAGGCCACACAGGCCTGAGGGAGAGAGGAAATTCTTGTCGCAGAGGCCGACAGGAGGGGGTGAGGGATCACTCTGGAAGGACACCTACCTTTCTCCTGTTACTTTGACCGCCGTTTTCTCTCTCCATCGCTTCCTCTGTTCTGTTGCCCGTCACTTTCCTTTCATTCAACCTCGTACACTTCTTATTCTATCATCCCCACTAACTCGGCTTCGGCAGAGCCATCTACCATCTATACAGCCTGCATACTTATCCTACCTCTCGACTGGCATCAGAGACGCCGTCGGGAGAGCAAGCCAAAGGTCTTTGCCAGGATGCCGCCCCTGCACAGCTTCGATATCGATGTTCCTTCCCCCCTTCACTTTCTGGTGTTGGGGGGAAGGGGGGGAAATTTGGACTTACTCACATCCGTACACTACATACATAAAATAGCAAAGACGGGGAATTTTGAGAATTTATTCCTTTTTTTATTACAGCTAAAGCTTCCCAAAAGGGCTAGATGATTTCCAAATATTGATTTTGGAGGTAAGTCTTTCGTTCGCTCCATTCAAACTCACTTTCCCACTGTTCGCCCAGCCAGCCGTGGTTCACTTTGCCCATCCGCCCTTTCCCCCTTCTGTCCACATTCGCTGCTGTTGCTTCGCTGCTGCTCGGTGCTGCTTCCTGTGCTCGTCTCTCTCTCGCCCGTTGCTTTGGTGCTTCTGCTCCTGCAACAACTGCGCTCTCACCTTCTCTCCCTCTCGCCCTCACTCACTCTCCTCCCTCCTCACACACTTCTGTTCGCTCTCTTCAGAGTTGTACTCCTCCTTGCCCACTCGTCTCCCATTACCCTTCACACTCTCTCTACTTACTCCTCCTCCACCTCCTTCTTGCTCCACCACCACCACCCATATCTTCCCTCCGTCTCTTCCTCGTTCACCCATTCAACGGCCTGCCACCCCGTCCACACCCTTCTCATCTTTAAACAGCGTTTCTGTCCAACCTAACACGCAAGAGCAATCGACTCCCGCTAGGAATTAAAAATTAAATAGGAGAAGGCGATTCATCGTTCTTCATCGTTGCCATCATCTCCAGAAAAATCGTCTCTTCCTCCGAATTTGGTGTCGGCGCTTGAACAAAGAGTAAATCTTGCCGGACTCGAAAACCCATTTACCATAATACATCTGCTTCTCATCTCTCCACTGGATTCTTTGCTCATCGATTTTGCCCTAGCTCGTCATCGATTTTGCCGGGTCCGCGGTCGAAACAAACACGCGCGTGCACCTTTGCCCCCGCTCCTCATCGTCGCCACGAACAGTAAACCAGGAAGAAAAATTAGTAAAGGGGGCTTTTGGTCGGCTCGGAACGCCTGCCCTTGAACCCGAAAATCTTTTTATAAGGTCAGCTCTATCCTCGCTCCCTATTCGTTTCGTTCGGCCCTCCACCCCTTTTTACTCTTCTCCGCACGGAGGAAGAGGACTGCTCTAGGGAAAGAAGAAATCCTTGCCCTCCGTCCGATATGGCAATGCTGACGGAGTCGGCAGTTAACTCGACATTTCCTCCTTAAATTCGCCATCTCTCAACCCCTCTCTGCTACCTTCTACGACATGAGTCTCAAACCAGATTACTGCTGAAGACGACAAATCCCCTCGAAGAAGAAGCCGCAGAGAGGCTGTTTTTACGCAGGATAATGACCGAGAACCCTACTATTCCATCGACTCCTGGTCCTTCGCAGCCTCCCTCCCTTACAAACTCAACAACTACCCCTGAAGACGCCGCAGACGCCTCCGGTGAAATCGATTGCATCTGCGAAATATCCGATGATGATGGATTCACGATATGTTGCGACAAATGCGATAAATGGCAGCATATTGTTTGCATTCAACTCGACAGAGACAATCTGCCCGAGGACTACATCTGCTTTAGATGCTCTCCAAACTCTCCACGTTCTATGGATGTTCAAAAGGCCAAAGATTTTCAACGACAGCGAAGGGAAGAGGAGCAGGCCAAAAGGAGTCACAAGAAGAAGCGACCGGCTGGAACATCTCACAAAAAGAGGGAGCTTGCGAACGGTACAAATGGCATCACGTCAGGAAGGATTTCATCATCTACGGAGAAGACTGGTATGCAAGGACCTGGCAAATCAGTCAGCCCGAAGGAAATGCAGCAACCCTCACGGAAAAGAGGCCACCGGGTCTCTGCCCAGCCAAATAATAATGTTGGACTTAACCCCTCCGTTGCCCATCATACCATCCTCATCAATGCCCCCAATGCAAATGTCCCCCCTGAAACTCCGTCCGCCCGTAACGGCGAAACAGAAAGTGATACCGACCCTGAGAAACCGACAAGACATCTCAGAGAAGGATTCACTGACTTGGGTAACAGCCCGAACAAATATACCGGTGCCGATGTCCAGCGGTTCCTCCACTCTCTGGTAATGCCTGTGTCCAGCCCGGATGTGCCCAACCCCCTCGATGAAGAAAGTCGATCAGTTTCACCGCCGTTATCACGAGGCAAGCCAAGAAGTCGTGACCTCACACCGTCAATGCTTCAAGATGTTGCTGTCGAGCAGGGTGAGATGACCGGGCGGGAGGCTAGAAAATTCAAGGATGTCTTGTCACGAATAGAGAAGCAGCAGCAAGAGGAGCAGCAACCTCAGACTGCGAAGCGGAGGAAGAGAAATAGCACGGTTTCGCTTACCCCTGGCACATCATCTTTGCAAAATATGGGTATCGATACCAGAGATTGGATAAAAGTAGCCGATTCAAGTAAGAGGAATATGCTCCCCAGCTCAAAATCGCCATACTCACCGCCTACAACAGGATCTGGCCTAAATCACGGTTCCGTGGAATACTCTGTAACTGATGCCGGTGTTGGGAGGGGACCGTCAGATTCTCCTATCAGTTCGGATGAGAGGATAGCCCGCCGAACGGCGTCTTATTCTCCAGCCGGTCAATTGGCCCAAGGATCCGATACGCTCAAGCATGCTATTAAGACTATCGTATGCCCTGTACGCCCGCAGTATGAAGATAGGGCAATACAAACGGATCCTATCGAAGAAGAAATTCCTTGGTGGTCACCGGCTGCCGTGAAAGCTCCCCCCCGACCGCCGCGGTTACCTCTTCGGAAGCGGTTGATGCAGAGTTTACTTCGAGATAGAGAAGAAGCTGCTGCAGCTGTGTTGGAAGATAAGAAAAGGAAACTTGGTGCAGTTTCTCAGGACCCTGAAAATATACCCTCTCCTAAAATCCCGAGACTTTCCAACAGTGGATCCGCCCGGGGTACAACAGTCTCGTCTTCTCCAGATGCAAAGGGATCTTTAGACGTGCTTTTACCCCCGCCTACTCAAGACAAGCAATCTTTGGAAAAAACACGGCTGAATTTGCCACAGGACAAGCCGCGGGTGAATGGATATAGAAATTCTAGTTTACAGGTGCAGCTGCCATCTGGCTTAGGGGCTGTCAATGGACCATCGACACCCACCCCGCAAAGTTCGTTACCTTCAGCTCTACATTCTGCCTCAAACCAGCCACCTTTGACAATATCCTCCAACCATGTCAATCTGTCTGGATCTGCCCTGAATAGCAACATGGTCAGCCCCAGCCCAACAAAGACGAGAAAGATTAGTTTGGAAGACTACGGTAAAAGAAGGCACAGGTCAGATCCCGTTGAGAAGAGTGACGAGAAATCTAGTGTAAAAGCTACGAATGAGGGTCCTGCGACTTGGACAAATTTGTCCAAACCACCTATGGTGCCGTTAATGGAGGAACCTACAAACATTGCTGACCCTACATCGAGTACGTTGCCAATCGCAACAGCACCGCCGCCTCCGGCGACCAACTCGTCAAAGCTTGTTACGGAACCAGTCGGGGTTCCTCCTGCACCGAAGGACCAGAGGATGGCTTCGCTGAGTAGTAGTGTACGTTAGTCTCATTTACTCTTCTCTTATGTCACGGGTTGTCACTTCATGTATGAATTCTTTAGTCATCCATATTTCATTATTAGGTTCTTGGGGGGCTATCTTGTTTTCATTAGTTTTTCCAACTATTCTCTTCTCTTCACTTTTTTTCATGGTTACGGATAACTTTTTCCTTGACACTTTTATGTGCGGCTGTCGCCTCCTTTCTTTCAACTGGGAAAACAAAACTTTATCTATTTCATCATGTGTTTTTAAAGCCTGGGCTGGGAGAATTGGAGTTCAAATTTTCATTTTTTTTTGTGCTTTGAAGGAGGGATTAAAGAAGTGTTCTTTTTCTTCTTCTTTATATATATGTATATTTTGCCCGGCTGTGGTGGAGGAAAAAGGGTGGGTTTGTTGAGTGGAACGGGAACAAAATCTACTATTTCCAATCCGAGAAAAAGCAGAATGGCAGTAATAAAAAAAACACACGAAAACCTTATGCTTGCCTGCCATTACTGTTTTGCTTCCTCCTGTTTTTATTTTATTTTCATATTGTCGACTCTTTGTATATTACCTCCTACCTACCTTCCTTCCTTCCTGTATAATCATAATTGTGCTCTCTGTACTTATATACCTACTTACCTACCTACCTGCCTACCTACCTACCTTACCTCCCCCACCGACCGACCGACCGACGGATTCCTCCTCCCCTTCCTCCTCTTTGACTTGCATTGTATTTGTTTCTGATGACCCGACACGACTTGGCAAGTTGTGCGAAAATGGATAATACAACAAAGAAAGGGAGGAAAGAGGAAGTTAAAAGAAAAAGAGATCCAAGAGGAAGGAAGGAAGGAAGGAAGGGGGGAAGACAAAACCTAGAATACTTACTTAAATATCTTACCTTAATATTTACTTTATCATACAAAGTATCATATCATACAGCACTGGTTACAAGCCGATTTCAAAACTACAAGTACAATACAGTCAGACTGAGTCAGTAGGGGCTCACCCTAGCTATAGAAACATCACCCCACTTCTCAAGACAATTAGCTCTGGCCTAAGGGACCTTTGCCTTGGTATAGTGCCTTAGTGCAACTGGTAAAGGGCTTTCTTCCTGGTGCAACAGGAAGCCCACCGCCAGCCTCATCCTGCCTATCCTAACCTATGGCTACGACTTCTTCTCCCCAAACGCCCACATGCTAGGCAAACTAGGAATATTCTGGAACAGAGTCCTAAGATGGACCACCAACTGCTTCAACTCTACAAACATACTACCAGTCTTCCACCTTGAAGCCACTCTACCCCCCATTAAAGCACTCCTGGGGCATAGGAAAAGGCTTTCAGCTCTTCGCTTACTAGTAGTCTGCTTCTCTCTGTTAGTTAATCCAGCCACTGTCAGGATACCAGGCACTGTCCCCACTAGGGACCCTTTTCGTGCTGTATCACATCGTCATCTCCTTTAAGGTATCAAGGGAACACGTCCCCCTGTTCTCTGAACCACCAAACTCACGAATACTACTAAGCATCTCTCATTAGATGCTTTATGTCACCTCATCAAAGACACTATTATAGAGATCAAGCCTCTTCCGCCTGCCAACCCTCCTTCCTATGACCCACCATCCTCTGACCCCTCCTATCTCCAAGTTAAAACTCAGCTGCGCTCACTACGCCTCAAAGAGAGGAAACAAGAGGATCAGCAACAGCCTGGATATGGAGACCTTACTTCTGCTATATCTCATACCTTGATGGAGCTTCCTCGCTTCATGTCAAGTTGAATCCAGCAAATGCGGTCTGGTAAAAGCTATCTTGCTTTCCACACCTCCTGGTTCAACAGGGATGCAAACCCACTATGCCAGTACTGTGAGGAGGACGATGAGCCCTTCGAACATGCTATTCTTCACTGCTCAGCTAAATCTGAAGAACAGGCCTCACACCTCTCAGGGATCACCGATCTCGGCCCTTCCGCCCTACTATGGTACTCAGTTGTGCTCATCCAAGGATTGACAAACCACATTTCAGTTACTTATAAAGGGTTCCCACCCTTGGCCTTTCAGGTCCCACTCAGTCTCAGACAGGACAGCCCAGCTATTGGGCTCCCTGTTCACAACCCCACAAGATCCCCTCACTTAGCCTAAGCTGATGAGGTTGTTTTTTGTTACTTTATATTTCATAGCTCACTTTAGAGCATGGTTTATTTTTGCTAAAATTGAATAAACAGTTTGTGAAGTTGTATCTTCCTTGTTGTAACTTGGGAGTGTTGATTTTGAAACTGATTACATCACTGTACTTAATTTGGAATAGGTCAAGGATTGAGAGATAACAAAGGTTTCTTTACTGTTGAAGATTAGTCATTGTGTGTGATGCGTTGGGATTGGATTTTCCTGAATTAGGGGAGTGTTACAAGCATCTTTTTTTTATTTTGTTAAGATTGTTCGGAATTAAGGTTTTTATATGCCATAGCACGAGCTGCATGCATGTATTTTAGCCAGAAATAAAATACACAGGATATAAAAAAAATAAAAAATAAAAAATGACTGAGTCAGTAGGAACTACGGAACTGGTATCCGTGCGCCCGCCAAGAGACTCGAGAGTTCCTGTGCACGGTATCATACAGTTTCTCAGAAGACTCGGCGGGGAATATTTTATTTTTATTTTTATTTTTTCTATTGCCAGTAGGATATCTAATGTAAGGTAATGTGACCCTCGGATGAATCTACGGTTTTCATTTTTGTTGAACGGTTTTGTGCCGGAGAGGAGAGGATGTCTCCTTTTTTTCTTTCTTTCAAAAAGTTAAATTCTGTATGTACTCGAGTACTTGAGTACCGGTACTGGTATGTATTCGGATTTGCTTGGCTTGGCCTGGCTTGGTTACGGGTTTGACTGCCATAGTTATATATTTACCCCGCAGTTAGTGTTAGTGTTAGTGGGATGAGGATGGGATTGCGCTTTGCTTGCCTGGCTTGCCTGGCGGTTGCCTGGCTGGCTATATCTGCGCATGTTTTTGTTTCCGAGTTGTGGCTTTTTTTCTGCCATCGCTTACCGTGGTTTTTGTTTTTATTTTTATAAGCTTTTTACATCGTAAAAGAGCACTTTTATCTATCACTTATATAAAATAGTTTATCCCTTGTGCCAGTCGAGTAGAACTCCCCCGTCTCACTGGTGGATTGCCTGCAAAACATTTCTCAATCTTTTGGGCGCAGCCTGTGCGAGTAGATATAAGTGTCACGTGAATCCGGGAAGCAAATAGCGGCGGGTGTCGCATGAAACTTGCTGCTTTAAATCACATGACGAGCACATCTATCGGCCGCACTTGGATCGGAAAAAAAAAAAAGCTCATCATTAATTTTTCAATTTCCTCGTTTTTCCACCATCATTCGCTCTACCCTATTCTAGACAAAAAAAACGAAAAAAGAACGAAAAAAACAGGAAGGGACTTAAAAAGGTAGTGAATGGGAGAGGCAGTTTCTGGGGTGGTCGGCAGGAGATGGAAGGAGTAGGAGAGAGTGAAAGATAAAATAGAGAGAAGGTAAAAACAGTAAGCCCCACCAGGAAAGTGAAATTGAGAGAAGGAAATAAAGCTGATAAAAAAAATAGTTTTTTCACGACTGGACTGATTTTACAAATGATGGTTGTTGTGATAGAGTAAATAGTAAATCTGGTCGGTGAAGGGTAACTTTTTTATCTAGAATATTGTGACATTCCGTCGTTCGCTAGGGATATAGGTAGTGAGAGAAGGGGAGTTTTATTCGCTGAATGAGAAACGAGAGCCTTCGATGCCTTCAATTCCTGTGACAGCAGTTCTGGGTGTGACCTTTTGGAAAATGGGGGATTAATATCGGACATTAGGCGGCAATTGTGTCAAGGTATTAAAGAGGAAGGACTCGACTTACGTTCTTGCGCCTATACCAATTGGTGAAATCCTGAAGGGAGTACCGGATTTTCTTGAAATCTCTTGTGGAGACAGCACTGAGTTGGAGGGTTCATCATTAGCATCGGTACAATCAGGTGATATTAGTGAGGACGTTTCTTACCCCTCAAGCGTGGTCAAGAACTTCTGGGCTTCGGCAGGAGAGATGCTTCCAGCCGGTAGCAACTCTAGAGTTTGCTTCATCCATTGCAGCCAGGGTTCAGGACAAAGCTCAACCAGAGCCAACAAGACTCCCGAGGAATCCGGAACACAGTCTCTCGGGAAGGAGTACATCAACCCGCTCAAGATTTTCTGAGTTATAAACTCTCCCTTACTCAGGGCCATGGCTTTCACAGCTTCCTGAACTTCCTTCGGATTATCCGGGTAAGCGCTGGTTGGCGGTGAAGAACGGCCATAGGCCAGCACATCACGAAGGAATTGTAAAACGGCCACAAGGGGGTCGACTTGCTCTAGGCTCAAAGAGTGGAGAGAAGCCTCAAATATAGGCTGCAGCAAATTGGAAAGTATCAGCTTATAAGGGTGGAACATGACGCCATCGACTAAAAGGCGGAAGAAGTCCTCAATAACTAGCTCCCGTTAGCAGGTTGGATATTGAAAGGAGAGATATATGATCAAACAGGAGGGAGCAAACCATCAGGGATTTCAGTAGCGGCCTTTGTGTTAAGTAGTCGGAACATATTTAGACATTGTTGCTCTAGAAACTGGTAAACTGAGGCCCTAGTTGCTTCATCAACAAGCTCTTCATCTGCGAACTCTCTGATAACTGCACCGGTAACCCATAAAAAGCAACCTTGATGAGACTTCTGGAAACAGGTAACCAATTTCTCCGCCAATTGAGGCAAAAGTGGCAACATATCGGTCCTATAGCTTACGAGCATCGTCCTATAACATCTCGAGACTCTCTCACAGACCGGCGAGAATTCAACGAAATTGTCGAGAATCGTCCCAAGGACCGGGACAAGTCCCGACCAAAAGCGGATCATAGGATTCAATGTTCCCGGGGGAACGTGCGGGTGAACAACTTGAACGAAGATTGTCAAGAGTTGGATGTAATCTATTGGGATAGGGTCATTCTTAGTTGCTATAGTTGTGAAAGAGAGTAAATTGGGTCCCTGATAGGGCGTACCAGCCAGTTCACACTTAGCCTTGTCGTCATTGGCACTATTTGCCTTCTCCATGAGCCTTTTTGCAATGGGCTCGCAAAACAGCCTTAGGGCATCATATATCTTGTCGAGTGGCTGGGCCGCAACAACGTGGGCAACTCCGTCTGTGACTTCGTACAAACTGGCAATAGGAAGGTCACCGGCAACCTGTTCGTAAAAGCTATGCAGTTGGCCCACATGATCAACAAGAAGTTTTCCACAATCTTGGCAGAAGAACTTCAGAGCCATGGCGGCGGCGCGTGCGACATCCTTAGAGTTATGTTCGAAACCTCTGGTTATGTAATTAAGTTGAGGCTCCAGATAGGTAGGATGTTTTGACGTCCATTCAGTGTATCTTCCCAAGACTAATGTTGCTGCGAATCGAACCTTATCGTGTTCCGGTAACTGAACCAAGGATGTCATAATCTGGGGCAACACTTGCTCCTCATCCGCAGGAATCATCCTTCCCATTGCCCTCAAACTGAAGAGGGGCGCTTCCAAGCTCTGCCAGTTCTCAACTTGGCCACTGACAGGCTTCTGGGAGCCAGTGGCGTAACGCTGCATCCAAGTCTGAATCTCAGCGTAAGCCTTTCCTAAACATGCTGCCGAGCCAATAACTTCGCAGCAATCTTTCAGCACGTCCCCCATGGAGTGCCTAAACTCTCTAAACTTCTCCTCTGCTTCTCTATCTCCGTCGAATGGGTCCGCTTCACTTCCTTTAGGGTAATGAAGATGCCGAATCATGATATCAACCAATTGGGAATAGATATCGGCTATCTTAACCCTTGCCTCGATGTACTTCTCTAGAACTAGATAGTTCTTGAGCTCGTACCAGAAGTTAAAAGTTAGCGAAATAACGTCGCGTTCAGCATCTAGAGCAGCACATTCAGCAATCGCTGACACCAGTTCACGAAAGTCCGCCGGCATGCGTGCAATTAGAACCACCCAAGCCTCTCCAGCCTCCGCAAATAGTCGAGTGTACCCCCTGAATGTCTCTAAATCATCCGCCTCAACCGCTTTGCGGATGTTCGGCCGCAAATTCATAACCCTGGGATACAAGATCCGAATGGATTCCTGTGATACATCAACCTCCCGTGTCTCACGAAAGATATTGCAAAGGCACTCAACAGCAGGATCGAGAGCTGCATCTGAGGAGAGTGCGGAGATGATAACATCAAGGAGTTGGGTTCCGATAATATCAAGAACCGGAATCTCACGAAGCCAGGAGTTTACGCATGATATTAGGGCAGGATTGGGTGGAGATCCGGCTGAACCATGGCGCGGGGGTAGAATTAGTAGATTAGACGGGTGGTAAAGGGGTGGAAATGCAGGGGGAATTGAAATCACCTGTTGATTGCGCATATTGAACAAGAAGCCTGAGTACTTCTGCAGCGTTGTCCGTGAGCAGTTCTCGAGATCTTGTCTCAAGCTCCTCCTCCTATTTTTTTTCATCAATTCCTCATCCTCAAATTCAAACTAAGAAAAAAATTGACACCCCGAGTTACATACCGTCAAGCTAACCTTCCTCCCTTCAGTGACCTCCTCAGGAAGGATTTTCAAAAATTCCAGCAAACACACACTACTTTCCACATCGTTCCCCAGTGTGCTAACTACTAGACTAATGACGTCCTTCCACTCCAACAACTGTAGGGCTAGACTGGCTAAACAGACACACAATTGTGTTCGTATCGGGCGTGAGCCGCTCCGGTAGCTAACAAGTAGACTTAATAAGGAATTCCTTAAATCTACCAGAGCATCCCGTGGTAGTTGGTGGATATCGTAGGTGATCTAAGGGAGAGAGGAGGGCAAATAATTAGCGCGGTCAATTCCGGTCATCAAGGTGCTTTCAAGCCAACAAACCTTTCCTTTCAATGTTGTCGCAGCGAAAAGCTGTGCCTCAACACCAGCGTTCTCAGACTGTAAAATAGCGTGCACAACAGTCCATGCCTCGGGCTAATATTATAAAATTATTCCAGTCAGCGCCTTCCTTCCTTCCCTCCGTCCGTCTTGCTCATCCTGTTGCAGGGTTACCCCGCATCACCCCCCTCTGATGACCCCGCCATCATCCTAAGAAATGAGCCTCACTCAGAGGAAGAAACGGCCACAGAACTCCCGCCATCCCATCTCTTTCCCCCCGACTTTAAAAAGCAAGAATTTCCAAATTATAACCAACCGATTTTTGAAAGTGCTCCAGGAACTGTGTAGCTTGGTACTTTTGCTCCCGGTCGACGTTGCCCTGCATAGTCGCCAAAGCCGCGAGCACGGGCGCAAACTGATCAGAGGGCCCATTTGGCGAAGCCATCGTGTGGAATTTAGCGAGAGAAAATGGTGTGTATGTGTAGAGATTTGATTAACGAAAGGTTGTGCGGTGCTCAAGATTATTAGGACTATCGGTAGGAACGGTGTTGGTGGCAGTGGTTGTTGGTGGGGGTTAAGTATGGAAGAATCGAGATCTTTTTGGAGCGAGCTTGACGTTATTTTATTTTTTTCAAGGTGGTTGCCATACGAAAGGCACACAGCGTAGCTTGCCTTAAATGACAATGCTCTTGTGTCCACTTTTTCGTTCTTGGCATGCCTACCCCAGCCACCAGTGACCCATCACTACCGTGATTGGAGATTATGAATGCACATAAATTCTTCTCTTGATCATGAGTTGAAGCATTAAGTCCTTGTAGCAGCCTAGCATGACCTGAAACTTTTATACTATGATATCATTTATCTTCGCAGAAGTCTCCCGTCCCCAGAAATGATTAAATCCATGGGCCAGTCACTGACATCCACTGGCACAGTCCCGTCCTCAAATAATTGCTCTTTTAACGCAAGGGCAACTGCAATAGGTCAGCATCCGAAGCGTACAGCCCGCATGTGATATGGGTATAAAAGAACCTAGTATTGGCATCCTTCCTTTTCTTTTAACTCCGTCTCGGTTCAATACCTGTTCGTACCTAGCCAGGAAATAGTCATAATAACCCTTACCATGCCCTAGCCTTTTGAAGCCCTCATCGAACGCAACACCAGGCATAACTATTAGATCCAGCCCTGAATCCTCGTCCTCCAAGCAATTGCGCCTCGCAGATATTGAATCACTCGGGATTGTAGGTATCCCCCAGTTGTCCGGTTTGAAGGATTGGTAGTCAGCGAGTGAGTGAAGTGACAACATATCCATCAAACTTGGGGGGGGAGAAGCTGAAGCGGGACCGGAAAAAGTCGGTTGGGTCGGTTGGCGATGTATATATGGTACATATAATTGTTTACCTATGGAGAATTAACTAAAAAGCCTAATGTAGCTGCGAACAGACCATGGTATGATTACGTACCGCTTTCAAGGCCATCTTCCACGATCCGAGAAGTATCTATCTCCTTGGCGGGCATAGAGAGAAAAACGCTCACCCGACGTGAGGACTTGTACTCAGGGAGAGACAGAAGCGTCTCGATACACATTTGAGCTTTATGACAACCATTAGAACTTGATCCACCCTCTTGATTTTTATAACGGATGCCATATGCACAAATGACTGAGGATGGATAACAGGTGAGATATGAACGGTGTTAGGTGGTGGGAGGCCTCACATTGAACAGCAAGGCTGTCAGCGGAAACAGTAGACAAGGTCTTCTTCACGGCAGTCCTCAGGTTCCTCTTCGCCAGTGTAAGGACAGACCCTGATGCCATATTATCTGCAGTAGTAGCGTAGCCCCGGAGGGAGATTTTTTTGTTTTGGTGGGGGGGAGGGGGTGTGGGTGTGTTCTGGGCAAAGGCTGCTGATACTTTAAGAGAGTTAGTTGGATGTGGCACTGCACATAGGTCGTCCGTACTTGCACGGTATGATACCAGTCAAGTATTTGTACCGTGCTCTCTAAGAACAAGTCGAATCAGGAAGCCCTCTACGGATATGATATGGAAATTTGGGAAATCTTGTCCCATATCAGCACTGGTACGCGGGTTCTGCGAAACTGGTACCCTGGGAACTTTGGATCTACAAGTGATGCCGTATGATGACTATGAAGAGAGCAGAAAACGTACCTTGATTGAATACGGACGATTTCGGAGCCTCTAGAAGCAGTTTATCGAAATAATTATTCACTTCTCAGGGTATCCCAGCAGTGCTACGAAAGTTTTGGTAGGAGGTCTGTTTGTCTCCGCGAGCTCGTTGATGTGTCGTATAAAGCGGACTGCCGTGATGCAACGGAAAAAAGGAACCTTGTTGTATGCACGGATAAACACAGCTTCAGCTTAACACTCCAACGGTGACAGATTCTCCTCATAAGGAGCATTAGATCACACCAAGAACCACTAATGATTACAGAGATTATGATGAGCTTTTGTAGCACGAGTTTCCATATACTCGAGCACTTAATGGCACAGTGCAATGCCTAGAACGGCCTGAAATAAGTGAAAGAAAAGCAAGCGGCGATGTTTTGCCAAGTAAACAAGGTTTCACAAACAAACTGAAACGTGCTGCCCCTGAGATGGCCCAAGCGTCAACAAGATTACGGTAGATAGAAGGCAATCCCTAACCACCAATTTGGGATGTCTCCACAATATTCACTACCCCCGACTTCACCCTCCCCGAGATCGGCTTCCCCTCCAACTATCAAGACAAGCATCTAACGCTCTCCACATTGTGCTCAAATTAAACGCGCGGCACGCATAAACTATGCTTCCTTCCGCACCGGTAGCTCCACTGGCCGTAGCCCTCCTCGCGCTTCCCTTCGTGTCCGCCCAGAATAATGTGACATCGCTCACAGGTACCTGGTCATCCAAATCAAATGCAGTCTTCACTGGACCGGCAAGTAGCCGCCTTTCATTATTATTATCATGTTATCCTTCGTGCGCGCCCAACATGAGGCACCCACATCGAGTGGCACTGACCAAGGGGCAATAGAGCTTTTATGATCCTGTAAACGAGAAATTTTTTGAGCCTGCACTCACGGGTACATCCTACTCGTTTACGGATGATGGATTTTATGAAGAAGCGGCTTATGTTGCCGTTGCCAATCGTGGGTTCCCCCTAAGATGCCAGGGAGCTACCTTTCGTTTGGCCTTTCTTGTCTGTTCTCCCCTCATACGCTAACAAGCCTTGGTTGGTCAGCTACGAACCCTTCATGCACAAAAGGAGTGTTACAGTGGCAGCACGGAAGATATGTAATTGCGGAGAATGGCTCGATAGTGCTACATCCGATCATGGTGGATGGCAGGCAGCTGAGTTCGGATCCGTGCAAGTATTCGACCGCGATTTACACAAGATTCAATACGACGGAAGTCTTCAAGGTATGCGCAGCCCACCTCTTATCGTTTCGGCGCGAAGCCCCTAACAATAGTGGTCTTCTAGAGATGGGAGATTGTTGTTGACGAATACCGCGGAATGCACCGACTTAATCTTTACAAATTTGACGGGGCCCCGATGAATCCGATGTATGGCCTTCCCTGCCCTGAAATCCTTGATCTTGGACATCTAATTAGCTCTAATATAGGTATCTTGCATACAGCCCCCCACAAATGCTCCCCACACAGACCCTCAACCCTACAACTCGCGCTCCAAAGGCTACTGGGGCTTCGAAGCTGAAGGTTAAGCGTGCCCTGCCTAGTAATCTCAAGAAGGCTGAAAAAATCAATGCAGATAAATGGTGGTGGATCGGATTAGGTATGACTAGTGTTGGGTTTTTGGGGTTCTTCTTGAAAATTTAATAGGGGGTCTGTCTCTTTTTTCGTCTTTTGTTCAGAATAGAGGATGGGCATAGGGTACATTAAAATAGCGAGTATGGACGGACGGGCAACAGGAACATAGATACGAGGTCACTAGGACACAGAGGTTTTTGGCTGCGTGTGGTGGGGTCGTTTCTAGCATCACTTTTTTTTAATTTTTTCCCCTCCCTTCATTTCTACTTTCCCACTTCTTACCATCATATTATTACTCATTTTATTCTTTCCACCGTTTATATCACTCTGTCACTCACTCACCGTTGGCCGTCAATACTCTCCCTATTGTAATACTATAACAAGGCCATTTTTACTTGTCACAGCGCTCACTGGATCCTGGATTGGAGGGAACGAGTATCACTTCAGGGAAGGATGATTTTTCTTTTGCAAAGCAACCACAAAAGTCATATTCTACAATAGTCATATAATACCGCCACAGTACCCCTTGCCGGCACTAGCATCTCTTTAAGCCTTAAGAAGAGGCACCATCGTGCTCGACCAATTTCAACTTGTCCAAGTCGACACCGCTGATGCATCGTGCCTTACCGCTCGGATTCAGTGGTCAGCCATGTTCGGGAGGGAAGGTTTCTGGGACGTACGTTGATTCCATACTGTGTCTTGTCCTTGTCATGCCCGAACAAGATTGACCCGCAGTTCTTGCAGAAGTGGTAATGGATGACCTTCTTGTTGAAGGAATAAGGGTCAAGGTGTTCTTCACCTTCGACCGTGACTTTGTCGCTCGCAGCGAAGAAAATGAGAAGACCGCGGTCCACGCAAAGAGAGCAGTTGCATTTAATGACCTTTTGCTCTTCGATAGGAGCGGGCAGAGTCACGCTGAGCTTGACGCTCTTGCAATGGCAAGATCCTTCGTAAGTTTTCTCAGTGGAGGTCATGACTTTGTTCGTTTGTGAGGGTGATTTAACGTTTCGCTTTGTATAAGGAGATTGTTTTTTTTTTTTCGCTTCTGGAGCTTCTTGTCGATCTTACGAAGCGAGTGGGTGTATCAGGGCCTTTATATACTATTTTCCAAAAGCCATCTTACTAGGTCTTATAATTGATTGCTGATATACCTGTATATCTTGTTGATTCCTTTTTTGATTCCTTGTTCCCAGCCCCGTGTGTTATACGAGAGTGCGGGGTCGACCAGGAGACGAGTTGTAAACCCGGGAAGCGAGACACGCTACTAATCTTAAATAGAATGCACTCTCTACAGATGTATCTGGATTGGGAGGACGGAAACTGCCCCTTCAAAGCGGCATCCCGCATTGTTCCTTCTGACTGGGACAAGGTAAGATAAGTTACATACATGAATTACGCTGAGCTGGATATATGATGGTGATTATTTTCCTGTTGAAAACATCAGCACCCCCCTCTAACTGCAGTGTTCCCTTCCTAGCATGCCGGTATTGTCTTTTGGTGATAACTCGGTGGGCCGACAACAAAAGTCATCTAATGCTAGTACTATACTGGTAGTTCACCAAATTCAAGCTGCGAAATAAGTGAGAGGGCGAGAGAGCTATGATAAAGAAAAGGCCACAATTTGGAATCTGAGCCAATGGTCTGAGCTTGACCTTCTGCAGCAGAATTCGATGTGGTTACTATCGTGACTGATCCTATTCAGGGGGGCGGTACCGTACTGTAACGCTTGCAGTTAGGAATACATGCGCGGGGAGGAACTCGACACACACATAGCATTTAATCATTTTTATTAGCAGTGAGCGGCCCGTGCGTGTATTGACGAAGGGGAACCACAACTACGAGTATGATACCGTATTTCCATAATATTTTCCCTCTGAATTACAGTAAGGGCCGGCCCAGCTAAGTTGGCAACTGACTAAGGAAGGGTCAACGTGGATGGTCACATCCTAGTTGGGTCTGCAACGCAACAACAACGACGAACCCCGCCTCTCCTTCCTCTGCCTCTTTCACATCCAATACCCCCCCATTCCTCATTTTTTCCCACCCTCAACAACGACAACAACGACAATAACAGCTATCTCTCCCTATCAACTAAGAAAATCATCTCTGGAACATTTTTTTCCCTTCTGAATCTTGAATTATGGGTGACTTTAATGAAGAATACGACGTTGTTATCGTCGGCACTGGTGAGCTTTGGGCTACCCTTGTCTGTCACCTCGAAGCTAATTCATTATACTCTACTCGATAGGTTTGACTGAGTGCATTCTTTCTGGGTATGATAATTTTTTATCGGCGAGCTTTACAGCCATCTGCCTTTCTCCTAATTACTAACATTCTCTTCTAGTGTTTTTGGAGCTGAGGGGAAAAAGGTTCTCAACATTGACCAGAATTCTTACTATGGAAGGCAAGTGGTTCATCACTAAAGTTCAGAATTTTCAGTTGGTTGCTAATTTCCTTTGCAGCGAGAGTGCTAGCTTGAACGTCATGGAGGTGATTGCACGATTGTTGAATTGTAACGGCCGAGTTGTAGTATACTAACTTGTATGTAGATGTGGAAGAAGTTTAGGTGGTCCGATGAGCAGCGAAGAGTAGAGGCCGAGAGAACAAAGGCTGAAGAGGAGGGAAAGCAAGTTGATGCCAGTGCTGCTCCTACCGGCCCAGAACCTCCTGCCGCTTTCGGGAAGAAGCCAAGTGAATGGAACCAGTGGCACATCTCCTTGGTACCAAAGTTCTTGATGGCTGACGGCGAATTGACCAACGTTCTCCACAAGACTGGCGTTACCCGGTACATTGACCTTCTTCAGGTCGGTGGGAGCTACGTCGTAAAGGGTGGCGTGCCTTACAGGGTTCCTTCCACCAGAATGGAGGCTATGACGTCGTCTTTGGTCTCTAGCTTCCAGAAGTTTTATATGCAAAATTTCTTGCAGTTCATTGCCAATTACAAGGAGGATGACAAGTCAACTCACAAGAAGGGTGTGTTGTACCCCTTGTCCCAGTACTATAGCGAGCTGTTTTCTAATATGAATGGATTTAGGCCTTAATCTTGACCAAAACAGTATGAGAGAGGCATACAAGATCTTTGGTCTTGATGCCTGGACCTCAGAGTTCATTGGTCATGCCATGGCTTTATACGTTGATGATTCTTATCTCGACAGACCAGCTCGGGAGCCCATTGAGCGTATCATCCTCTACGTCAGATCTATGGCTCGCTTTGGAAAATCACCTTACATCTTCCCTCTTCACGGATTGGGCGAGCTTCCAGAGAGATTCTCTTTCTTGTCTGCTGTTTATGGTGGAACGTATGCTCTGAACACTCCTCTGCAGGAGATCCTGTTCGATGATTCCGGCGTCGTTTGTGGAGTCAAGTTTCCCCACCCCAACACCAAGGAGGTAGTCACCGTCAAGACCAAGAAAGTAATTGCCGACCCCAGCTACTTCCTTGGACAGGACAAAAGAATTCGCCAAGTTGGAAAGTTGATTCGTGCCATTTGCGTCCTCACTCACCCTATTGAGGGCACCGAGAATGCCGACTCAGCACAAATCATTATCCCTGCTAGTCAAACCGGAAGGAAGAACGATATCTATATTTCCTTGGTTTCCTCAGCATTCAATGTCTGCCCCAAGGGATTCTACCTTGCTAGTGTCTCAACCGTTCTCGAGAACCCAGATTCCGGGAACCCTCATGCAGAACTTGAACCTGGGTTTGACCGTCTGGGACTGGGCTCTGGCCGTCTGGGTAAAGATGAGGAGAAGTAAGTTTTTTTTCTTTCTTTTTCTCGGAATCCCGCCCTTTTGCCTTATTCAATCTGGGTACTAACGTTTTGTAGGTTCATCCAAGTTGTTGATCTCTTTGAGCCTGTCGAGGATGGCACCAAAGACCACGTATACATCTCCAAGAGCTATGATGCCTCTACACATTTCGAGACCTGCACCGACGATGTCAAGGATATCTACAAACGTGTTGAGGGCAAGGACCTCGTTATTGAACAGAGGAAGGATGAGCAGCGGGCGGATGAGTCTTAAAAGTTCTTGTGAATGTTTTATGGAGTACATGAGCTTTTGCATCTTATTTTCTTGCACGCCCTTTTTCCATGTTACCCAGTAGGCTAGTTCTGCGTGACATTTCACACTATGATACGTCTTTCTTGAATCCATACAATATAATATAAGCTTTTTAAATTACGAGATTGAGTGGTGTGCGGTATGCTGTGATTGTGGATTGGGCTCATGAGCTGTCACTCGGTTGGATAATGTAGTTGCTGGAGGTTATAGTGAGAAGGAGAATGAGCAGAGTAACGGCGTTGAAATTTTGGCGCAGTGTGAACAATTAATCACAATTTTTTTATTTCATAACTCCATAAATTTGATATGCAGGCTATGGTCTCATGTGCGAAACAGCCTGTAAACAGGGTAGAAAGGCCGCTCCCCCGAAAGTGTTATTACATCAACTCCTCTTCTTTGTGGTCCCGAACCCACCTGCGAACCCCATCATCCTAGCCATAGCAACCGCATCCGGATCCTCCTCGTCCCCCTCCCCACCCCCTCCCGCCCTATCGCCATCCCCACTCCCAACACCTGCCTCCTTTCCTAGCTTCCTCTCCCTCTCCTTCCTCTCCCGCCTAGCAACCTTCCTCTTCTCCCTCTTTTGCACCCTCTCCTCTTCCTCTGCGCGCGCCCTCTCCGCCAGCCTCCGCGCCAAATCCACCTCCTCCCCCCCCACCCCCAACACCACCCACCACCAA
>Ga0307507_10003086_pt1 | contig 33194 bp, 33 predicted proteins | sample 7_EM_MG_FD_207223 | JGI IMG/M metagenome (GOLD analysis project Ga0307507, IMG submission 207223) | Populus trichocarpa ectomycorrhiza microbial communities from riparian zone in the Pacific Northwest, United States - 7_EM | ecosystem: Host-associated > Plants > Roots > Unclassified | place...
CCCCGCTATATTCCCAATAGCGTCTACACGTGTCTCTGCCTATGTAGCCGCCTTATTTTTTACCCTTCTTTCCTTCCTTACATCCTCCCTACCTAGGGAGGCACTAGAACGGCAGCCAGTAGAGGACTGTTACTAGAACTAGATGACTATTGCTAGAACTAGATAACCGTTACCAGAACCAGACGACTGTTGCTAGAGCTAGACGACTATCGCCAGAGCCAGACAACTGTTGCTAGAACCAGACGACCGTTGCCAGAACCAGACAACTGTCGCTAGAGCTAGACGACCGTCGTTAGAACCAGACGACCGTCTCTAGAGTTAGACGACTGTCGCCAAAACTAGACGACCGTCGCCAGAACCAGACGACCGTCTCCAGAGTTAGACGACTGTCGCTAAAACCAGACGACCGTTGCCAGAGCCAGACGACCGTCGCCAGAACCAGACGACTGTCGCTAGAGCTAGATGACCGTCGCTAGAACCAGACGACCGTTGCTAGAGCCAGACGACCGTCGCCAGAACCAGACGACCGTTGCTAGAACTAGACGACCGTCGCCAGAACTAGACGACCGTTACTAGAACTAGATAACCGTCGCCAGAACTAGATAACTGTCGCTAGAGCTAGACGACCGTCGCTAGAACTAGACGACTGTTGCCAAAGCTAGACGACAACGACTAGCCAGCAAGCACTATAAACGATTTAATCGATTAATCGAATTAAGGTAGTACAGACAGGTAGGCATAAATAGGGAGATGCTAACGGGTAGGCAAATATAGATAGGTAAGCAGATGCAGACAGGCAAGCAGATGCAAATAGGTAAGTAGATATAGACAGGCAAGCAGATACAGACAGGTAGGTAGATATTAACGGGTAGGCAGATATAGATAGGTAGGCAGATGCAAATAGGTAGGCGATGCAGACAGGTAGGCAATGCAGATAGGTAAGCAATGCAGATAGGTAGGCAATGTAGACAGGTAGGCAATGCAGACAGGTAGGCAATGCAGATAGGTAGGCAATATAGACAGGTAGGGAATGCAGATAGGTAAGTAGATACAAACAGGCAAGTAGATGCAGATAGGTAGGCAGATGCTAACAGGTAGGCAGATATAGACAGGTAGGCAGATATAAATAGGTAGGCGATACAGACAGGTAGGCAATGTAGATAGGTAGGCAATGCAGATAAGTAAGCAGATACAAACAGGTAAGCAGATATAGATAGGTAGGCAGATGCTAATAGGTAGATAGATATAGACAGGTAGGCAGATATAAATAGGTAGGCAATACAGACAGGTAGGCAATATAGGCAGGTAGGTAAGTTAATAGGTAGATAGGTAGAAGAGAACCATCGCTATATTATATTAAATTATCTAAAATAATATTATTTATTTTGCTAGCCTTATAAATAGCTTTAAAGTAGCTTTTATTTATTTAAAATATGTTATTAGTATAAAAGAGGTAAATATAATTATGGTTGCCAAATGCGCAGATTACTAGTAGGTTGCGTACAGGTTGTACGCAGGCTGCGCGCAGGCTGCGTGTTAAAAAAACACGATATAGGCTAGTTAGTTGAGTTGCTAAATGACCTTAACTGCGCGCCAATTACGTCAACCACCAACCATTGAGGCCATTGAAAGGGTACCATATTTTGCCGATAAAGCCTCTTGTTGCCGCCGTTGTTGGGGGGGAGAGCTTAATTTATCTATACTATAAGAGTTACCTTAACGGTGCTTATAGCTACCTAAAGACACCTTTGCATCTTTTTTATCCTTCTTATCCTGCAGGTGCTAACTGTACTTAATCTTTAATAGTAAGGATAGATTTGGCATATTAACCGTGGCTTTTTTCTATTCTATTGCTTCCGACTAGCGCGTTAAGTGGTAAGATTGTATTAGGTAGTGCTTTAAGTCAAATTTAAGATAGTGTATAGTACCGTGCTTTTTATTTTTGTAGTGCTGTTAAAGGCAGCAATGGCGTTTAAGCAGCGCATATAGATGCTTGCTTTTAGCTTCTGCACGTTTACGCCGTTTAGCAGCCTCTTTCTGCATTTTGGTAGTAGTTAACGCCTTCTTTTTACCAGCAGCTTCCTCTACTATACCTTTGTGATCCTTACTAGAGGACTCTGCCTCTTTATTAGCTGTAGCTTTTATTGGAATACTTCTTACTTAAAGCGCCGTATTAATAGCCGTAGTAAAACTAGGGTCTCTAGCATTAGCAGATATGTTAATAAGTGTAGTAGCGGCCTTATATTTAACTATAAGATTAACCCTCTATGCCCTCCTTATATACTTTAACTGTCCCTCTATTATTCCCTCTACTTTACGCTATTTGTCTGCATCGTTAACCTTTTTGGGTATTATAGGATCCTTTAGATTTAATAACGCAATAACGGCAGTTAATTAATTAAGCTAGAAAGAACGAAGACCGTAATATTTATTGGCTTAATGCGTATTTTGGGTGACAAACTCTTGGTATTTAAAGGCTCCAAATGGGACGGCTAGAACGTTGGTGAATATCTTTGTGGTATTGGCGTATATAATTATATTTAGAAGAAAGGTTTAATGATCTTTAGGCTGTTCTATAATAGTAGAAGGCGTCGGTATGGGTGGTGTAGGTTTAACAGTAAGGTCTACCTCTTTAGGCGCTTTAGAAGTGTTCTTTGCAGTATTTTTGGGTGCTTTGGCTCTCCTCTTGTGCGTCATGGCGCTAACTAGAATAGGAAACAATATAGACTTTAAATAGCTTTAAAAAAATAGGCGACGGCGATATATTAGTATGGAGGATGGGTGGTGGCATGCGCGAGTACAGAAAAAGGGTTCAAACAGGTGAGGATTCGGCAAATTTCTATTTTTGATCATGGTTTCTGACATTTGATCGTCCTTTTCTGAAGCGACTGTAGAACCAAGTCACTTGCGGGAGAAGCTTTGCTTGTGCGTAAACAGAATGAATTCTAATACTACAACCATAACCATGCAACCAGCGGATTAGTGCGGGAACACAAGTAAACCATCTACAAGCAGTTGCTAGAGCCACATTTTGATTTAATAATTGCCCGTAAACCAAAAACCCTACATAGTCTGCCCAGGAGAAGCCCAGACTAGTTAAAATTATTCCTCCTTCGCGCCACCCCGTCCAGCTTTCTCGGCAGCCTCGATGCTCTTCTTATCCGTCTTGATTTCGCCTCCCTGCATAGCGCCCATGAGTCCGCCGGCCGCCTTCCATGGTCGCTTCAGGTCGCCAGTCGCTGGGTAGCCCAGCAAGTGAATCTTGATGAGGTTGCCCTCGAATGCTCCCTTCACGGGGATGATGGACTGGATTAGGAGCGGGTTGGTGTACTTGAAGTAAAAGTGCATGACGGCCATCATGCCGATACCCATGAGCTGTGCCTTGAAGAGGGCGCGGAGTTGCTGCAAATCATATGCGTGGATTGTGGTGTTGACGGGCTTGGGATCCTCGCCAGAGCCCATGGGGGCAGGCTCAACGTATTTGATCACAGTCATATCTTGAGGGAGAATATATTAGCTTTGACCTCTGTTGACCGGGTCCTGTGCTTGGTGTAACATTGTGCGGAGGCTTGGAAACCTGCGAAAGCGCATTAACATACCTCTCTTCTTGTTTATTTGCTGCTGGACGTAAAGGTAGATCCCAAGGATCAGCGCGTTCGAGAAGACATAGAGAGCGCGGACTCCGTTTAACACATTCGGATCGTCAAATGGTATCTTTTTCGAGAGCTGCATAAAACCCCTAGGAAGCAATTAGATAACAGAGCCTGTTGTGCCCGATATGTCTACACATACAAGATAATGATAAGGTTTGTTCTGTATGAAAGCGCGTTGTTAGCAGGGGCTCTTCGTATCTGCCTTGAACTGTACGATAAATTGTACTTACACTTGCGGATTGAGCGCCATCTTGAGCCTCGATTGCTATGTACTGCGAAGCGAGCGAAGGGATCACAGTAGATACCACTGTGTATGCAGTGCTAGCAGAGTGTAGAAGATAATGGATGGGGAAGTAGATGTCTGAGGCCTTTTTACAGAAGCAAAAGTTGCAAGGGTTTTGGCAGCCGACTTTCGAAAAGAGGACACCTTCGAGGCTGACGCCGTCGGCTCGCTTGGCGAGGGGAACATCTCCCCCGAAGCACTAATTATAACCACAACCTTTTGAAGATATAAAACTATATCGGTGTTTTTGTGTGAGTTTTAATTACTGTCTAACGAGTTCCACCGTCGTGCTCAAGCCGAGCCATGCGGGCACTTCCCTGGGAACCCCCGCTCGCACCTTCTAGGCCGCGCTGTGCTAAAGAAATGATAGATGCCAAAGACCGGATTTCCTACCCGGGGATCAATCTTACCAACACTACACAAAACACTAACTCCATAGACTTTCCATTGAGACTGGATGACAGAACTTCCAACTTATGTCCTAAAAGGTTTATGGCGAACAGAACGGTTGCGAGATCATTTATCGGCCGAGCCGGGAGTATCGAGCTGCCGAGATGTATCTAAAGACCCAACGGAGTCGTAGAAGGCCTTGGATTTTTGTTGATCAGACCCTCGAGTAGACATACCCGAACCCGTCTTAACTGAGTCTCAAGCCCTGCAGACGCCACGGGAGTTCCTTGTTCGGATCATCAAAGTTGAACTCCTCCTTGGGTGGTTGTGTCCGTTGGAACTCGTTGTTCGGACTTTGCCGTCGTTGTCTTATTCGAGTTCCAACTGGAATCATATTCGCACCGGTCTTCGTATGCCCTAAAATCGTTGGAGTAACGATGCTCTGGGAAGAGCTATCGATGTCTGGCATTTGAAGCGCCCAACGGCGGCTGGGGTGAAGGTCTGCTGCTGAGGGGCCGCCGGATGCATTCATGTAGGGAAGCGTGTCAACGCCGCTTAGCTGTTGGGCGTGTGTAAGACCGAGGGATGGGTATTCAAAACTCCCAGTAGTCCGAGGCTGCGCGGCGTTAATATCCTGAATATCGTTGGGAACAGCTTGATGAGAAGGGAAAGTAATCCTCTTAACATAATCTCCCAGGTTGTACAACCCTGGACTTACGTCTTGCTCACCATGATGCCCACACATTCTGTCGATTTCCTTGTCCTTATTATACCGAGCATTAGTGGCAGCTCTATACAGCTTCTCGATTTGTTTAGACGTTTCTATCCGTTGCTCTTGTGTCTCGACTAGCATTTGCCTTCGTAATACAACAATATGGGCATAATACTGTGCGGTTTCTTGGAAGCGCTTAGCAGGCCAGGCACTGCGTCCTAAGGGGTTACACGGAGGAGTCTTTTTGGACTTGAGCCCTACATTTTCCTTTCCTCTTCTTTCCGCGGCCCTCTTCTGGATTCTCATATGCCGAGTCTCCTCCCGGGTCTCATATGTCTTCCGATCGGTTGCACAGAGCAATTCTTTCTCAGCTTTCAACTCTGCTCTCCTAAGAAGTTGCATTAATCTGGCTGGATCGCAGAGTGTCTGGCCCTCGTGATGACTGATTTTGCAGGCTTTGCAGTCTTGGCATTTTTTCTTTCTGATTTCTAGGTTATCAACCGCCGCGAGAACTCTATTCTGTAGTGTCATGATTTCTACCCTCAGATCTATCACCTCTTCTTGCTCTGCATTCGCTGCTCGTTGTAGCTCTTTGCTAATCTTGGCCTTTCCAGTTCGCATAAGCTTTCGCCTTGCCTTTAGAACCCGTTTTGACTCTGGGCGATCAGCCGGTATTGGACGATCAATTGTCATTGCTCCAATAGTGGGTTGGCCGGAAATCGCACGTCTTAATGGCCCTGATCTAAAATCGGCTCGACTATCAACTGTGTCGGCGTCTAACATATCAGCGTCACCTCCGTAAAGGGGTGACGTTCCAGCTTGCTGTGGCAGAGTATGAAGCATGCCCTGAGGATCAAGACGAGTTTGAAGGGGATTAATAGCAAAGCCGGCGTTAACAAGGTATCCACCACCGAGCGATGCGTGATTTGACTGAAGAGTCCGATTGCTATTAACGGGATGCGGAGCTGCGGATGTGTTCAGCGCCGGCCAGTTCTGTACTGGTAGGTACTGAGCGCTGTCTTGCGGATTGATGTTCGTAGCAGGAAGGTGGCTAATTTGGGCGCTGATTGTACCACCGATTGGGAAGTCAGTATAGCGGTCGTAAGCAATAGAAGCTTCAGGAGCGCAAGCAGATCCACCCCCAAGAGTGGAAGCCGGCTGATAGCTGAACCCACCGCCGCCGCTCGGAGAGTAGTGAGGTTGCAGAACAGCTCCACTGCCATTAGTGATGGGCGGCTGACTACCGTCTACTCCTGCGGAAGGCAAGATGTTGGGTGCGAGATTGGCGCTGCTGCTAGGACGCATTGCAGGTGACAGCTTCACCCAACCTCCATCAGATTTATCGTCAGATATGTATATGTCGAGACTTGGATTACTAGGCATAGATACCTCAGCTTGGAGAATCCGGATTCCCGCAGTATCCTTTAAAGAAGCCGAGCTGTATTAGTTGCGTTCTTTTATTGTGTGAGAGGGGAGAAAGGATATGAAGTTAAGGGAAGGCTGTGAGGTCAGTAAAAACAAATGACACGAACAACTTGTCGCGTAGTTCTTAGTAGATGAAAAAATTGTGGATACGCCGTGAGAATGTAGACAAAATCTGCTAGTTTACCCAGGTTCATTCAAATTCACCGGGCTTTTCTTTGGCACGTGAATACAACCTAGCATAGCGCATCGCACTTATCTTATTTCCTACTTAGGATGCTTGTTGGAAGGATAGTTCTTTCTTGTGCACATTTGTAAGGAGCAGAAATTTTCTAGCTATTGATCCAACACATGTCAAGGCATTGAAAAGATAGGCCGTGGAAAACGTCAACGCATCCAACTTTCCTAACTTCACTCTTAGTTATCTTAGATTTGCTGCATTCCCGACTTAGTAGAGAAGGCTGTTGCTGGCTCGGATTGAGTGGAATAAGGAACAATTGTAGTGGACGATCAAGGATCCCACAACAGATATTTGAGGATATATTTCCACTGATTGTGGCAAAAAGATCTTCACGATTTCGCCTCATTCACCTGAAAGCAGCGGACACCGTTGCCAAGAAAACATGCCATTTTATGAAACCATGCATGCAAGATATCGTAGCCATCCAGCTTCCACATCCTCAGGCCACTGACTGCGCCGAGTCAAATATCGCCGCTCCCGCACTCCACGACAACAGATACAGCCCCCAACTACCGAAAGGACGCATTATATCGAAGAAGGGTAAAGCATCACACGAACCGATGCGCCGAAAGACTTGGGAGGAAGGTTGTGCCTAAACTGAGCCCTTACAACACCAGAGTTACCTAGTTCGTATGTCAATAAATACGTCACAATCAAGAAGAATCGGAGAAATCGTACCATGTGGGCGGGTAATCTAGATATGATTGTTAGCCATAATGACCCTCGAGTACATTGAGAGAATTGAAAATGCGCACCTTGCCCCATATTACCCTAATCTTAGATCCCCGAACCTCCTTCTGTGCACGGTACACGAAAGCGACCTTCTTGCCAGTGTAGAATCTTCAACATAATTAGCCCTGTTTAGCGGCGTGAATTCCACCACCACTCACGTTGCTGCTTTTGTGTCGTCAACTCCCTCGATCTTGATGAGACTGGTACCAGGCCTTGATTCAATCCGTCAGTACTTCCCCACCAGAACCGACCGGAGTATCCTTACGTCGTGTTTCGCTTTCCTCTCTGGTAGCTAAGGTGCTTGCCCCTGTTAAACCCATCGTATCAGCATCCTGTATCAAACTGATCTAACAACCCTCGCTCGCAACACTCGCGTCCCCGTATAGGCTGTACGAGGTAGAGGTTTGGCTGGGAGCCACCCGGTAAATTGTCGCGCGCATTCCATCACAAGAGATACAATAGAGGGAACTCACTTCACATATACTAAAGAATAGAAATAGAAGTTAGTATAGAATCGTTTCCACGAGTGCGCGATAGTTAAGCGCGGGTGTTGTAAGTTTTGAACTGGGGGAAATGATGAAAGGTGACTCGCGGGCCAACACTCACGTCTGTGGCCTGCCTCCGGCATCTTGAACAATCCCTAAACTCCGCTGTATGTATATGATAAACGGAGGAGGAAACTGGAATTTGAGTCGTGGTGTCGCTGGGTGTTGAGACTCGTCGTTCGTCGTCTCGACTTTGGTGAGGTTCAATTGTGAGTGTGTGGATGTGCTCGCTTAGCGGTCTTGGCATCGGCCGGTGTTTGCAAGGTTGCCGCGCTCTGCCGTCTTATAACCGTGACGGGCCGTAACAGCCATCATTAGAATTCTAATGCAATAGCTTAGTGCTACTAATTTTGCGCTGCAATGCTCTCTATGGTTGTGCCGCAAAATATCTTATTAGAAAACTTATGAAAAAAGTAGGGCGGCAAGCCAGATGCATGACTAGCCCCTCCCAAAATTCATATACCATAAGAAAGTCCGCTTTACTTTCTAAATTCATCGCGGCCATTCGGTATGTGATGCTTTTGATTTATTCAACAATTTGAAGTTCTTTCAACCCCTCAAGACCTCCAGTCAAGCTGGTTGATAACAACCCAGCTGCTTTGAAAGCATATCGTTGTCAATAGTTTAGATAATGAATGACTAATAAGTAGTCAACATAAGTGTTCGCCTTTGCGCTTTTAGGTATATCGAAAATAAAGCAACCGGATAAGGTCGAATATAATGGAATCCCCCACCATCGAATTTCAACGATCTCATCCGCCCGTCGCGAGCGTTCTAACCATAGTATCGCCCTTTCCGCTTCCGCCGACACAAGTATCCAATGTATCTCAACCGATTACTGGCCTTCCCAATTAGTGCACTCGTGTTTGAGAACCATCAAGCTGCATGTGCGCCTGGAGCCTTGAGAAGGCGCTCGACGGATCTGGAGGAGTGATTTCGCAACACGAATCATGCTAATTTCTAACTATCCAAATGATCGAGGGAAGCCTTTATGAGAGGCGCAGGCTTCGGAAATACATGTCCTCTTACCTCCGTCGGATACGCAATAAGCATGCTCTCCCGCATACAGACGGCTTGCCTAGGTTGTTGCCTGAGTGGAAAAATGATTTTTCCAGAGACTTCCGCATTTCGGAGGGGCTCCTTCGCTGAAATTACCAGGGCGTGTCGCATCTTAAAGTATTTGTGTGAGACAACTTCCCCAGGTCTATGCAATTTCCTGACGGTCAGAGCTATGGCGGGCACCAGTGAGGATTGTCAGCGCAGCACGAGGCGTATTTTAGGTGAAAACATATTTGCTGGTGGACGACAGGCTTGATGGTGGGGTCGGGACTCTCGGCGTTTAGTCAACCCTTCCTCAGCGGAGATCGTGGGTTTAGTTGGGCCCGGAGATTTGGGAGCAGCTCGGCATGCTTTGCAAGACGAGGAAGGGCTTAGTGATACGACGAGCTTGCTTTTGGTGTGAAGGCCCTTAAATACTTTTGCGACCTCCCCGCTGGCGCCTGCCTTCTCCCAGACCTTCCATCCTTTGTTAACTCGTGCCACACCTTGCTACCTGGTGCTTTTCAGCGCCCGCCGGTTGATTTGATATGCCCAAATAATCCACCGACCCCACTATCCAAAAGTCAACGCGCAATTTCACCCTCGATCTAAACTCACCTTCCGCAAGTATCCGCTTCATCTATAGAAAACCGTCAAGCAGATCCCCCACATTTCGAGCTTCCCATTTTTAGTTCCAATCCCGCCAGATCTGAGGCCGCTTTCGTCGTTGAGTGGGTGCAATGGCAGACAACCTCATTCAGCCCGAGGCGGAGGCCAATGCCGGGTGAGTTGCGTTCATTGACTCTCCCAAAACTGCCCCGCATTGGTTGGAGCACAGATGACTTTAAGGTCCTGTGTAATGCTCCGAGAGATGATCCGGACTATTGGGACTAGCACCCACGTAGCCCAACCGAGTTGCACGACAAGCAATGGCGAGAGGATGCTAACAACGCCTTTCTGTGTCTAGAACGATCGAGCTCAAAGATAACACAGTCATAGTAGTTCTGGGGGCTTCAGGCGACTTAGCAAAGAAGAAGACCGTAAGTTTTGCCCTTGCAATCTTATTTAGGAAGCTTTGCTGACAGCCGCCCAGTTCCCAGCCCTTTTTGGCCTTGTAAGTGCCCTCAAAACCTCTTGTGTTCGCGGAGTCTAATTGGACGGCTAGCACCGAAACAATTTCCTTCCCAAAAATGTCAAGATTGTGGGATATGCCCGGACGAAGATGGACCATGAGGAATACCTCAAGCGAGTCAAGTCCTACATAAAGACACCAACAAAGGAGATGCAGGAGCAATTGGACGATTTCTGCGGCATGTGTACTTATATTTCTGGACAATACGACCAGGATGAATCGTTTATCAACTTGCGGAAACATTTGGAGGACCTGGAGAAGGACCAAAAGGAGACCAACCGGGTTTTCTACATGGCCCTACCACCAAGCGTGTTTATCACAGTTTCTCAGCATCTAAAGAAGAATTGCTACCCAAAGAACGGTCTCGCTAGGATAATTGTGAGTTGCCGATCTCCTACACTCCTATCACGATTATTAAGCTAAGTAAGAGCTCTGGTAGGTCGAGAAGCCTTTTGGTAAAGACCTTCCAAGCTCTCGGGAGCTCCAACGGGCGCTGGCGCCAGACTGGAGCGAGGACGAAATATTCCGCATTGACCACTATTTGGGCAAGGAAATGGTCAAAAATATTCTTATTTTGCGATTCGGTAACGAGTTCTTTGGTGCTACCTGGAATCGGAATCACATCGACAATGTTCAGGTATGGTTTATGCGTGGCTAGAGCAAGACTATTTTTCTAACGTTGCGGTAGATTTCCTTCAAGGAGCCTTTCGGCACTGAGGGCAGAGGTGGCTACTTCGACGAATTTGGCATCATCCGCGATGTCATGCAGAACCGTACGTTCGCATGGGGGGTCATAGGAGACTAGCTAACGTTTTGTAGATTTGTTGCAAGTGCTCACTCTTCTCACAATGGAACGGCCAATTTCTTTCTCCGCGGAAGATATTCGAGACGAGAAGGTCAGGAAAAAGCAAATACATCTGCAGAAGTTCCCGGAGGCTGACTATTTTCAAGGTCCGTGTCCTTCGTGGAATGCCCGCAATCGAACCTAAGAACGTTATCATTGGCCAATACGGGAAGTCACTTGATGGGAGTAAGCCAGGCTACAAGGAAGATGACACTGTTCCCAAGGAATCACGATGCCCAACGTTCGCCTCGATGGTTGCATACATCAAGAACGAGCGATGGGATGGTGTTCCGTTTATCATGAAGGCTGGCAAAGGTAATTACTTCCTTCGCTTAATTCCACTGTAATTATAACCTTTCCTAGCACTTAACGAACAAAAGACGGAGGTTCGGATCCAATTTAAAGACGTCACTTCCGGTATCTTTAAGGATATTCCGCGGAATGAGCTGGTTATCCGAGTTCAGCCAAACGAGAGTGTTTACATCAAGATGAACTCTAAGCTGCCGGGATTGAGCATGCAGACAGTCGTTACTGAGCTCGACTTGACTTACCGGCGCCGCTTCTCTGACCTTAAGATTCCTGAAGCATACGAATCACTCATTCTTGATGCCTTGAAGGGCGACCACTCCAACTTTGTTCGTGACGACGAACTTGACGCTAGCTGGAGGATATTCACTCCTCTGTTGCACTATTTGGACGACAACAAGGAGATTATTCCTATGGAATATCCCTATGGTGGGTTCAATGGCGTTTAACGAAATACATGCAATCTAGTTACTGATTCTCCACAGGTTCCCGTGGTCCCGCTGTCCTTGACGACTTCACTTCTTCCTATGGATACAAATTTAGTGACGCTGCAGGTAGGCTTTTCAACAACTGAAAGCCCAATAAATAGCTCCCGTACTTATAAACGGTACAGGCTACCAATGGCCGTTGTCAGACTCGGAGCGAAACAAGTTGTAGACGAACACGCGTATGAAAGTCCTGATGTTGCCGTTCTATAAAGTGTTTTCGGCCAGGATCTAGCGAGAGGCGGAAAAGGCAATGGCAAAGACACAGGCAATATTCTATAGACAATTAAATGGCGTTATGATAAAGTCAGCGTAGGCAAGGAAATCTAGATCCTGGAGGATCTCTTTCCTGCTTCCTCTTGTCTTACTTTCTATCTTGGCTTAAATATAACCTTACTCAAATAAATCAGCAATCGGTCCGCTCCTCAAGGAGCAAATACAAATTTGAGTGCCTGAGGCACAAAGAATGCCCCCCTCATCCCCGCGAGCTCCGGATTTTCCTCGGAGAAAATCTCCAGAATTTCGTCCGTGTTAATCAACGCGTACAACGCTATCTACCCCGAATCATATTGTCCGTTTACTGCTATCCCTAACCTCTATATCCATGATGCGAACGAATCCGAATATCGTAATCACGGGGACGCCCGGTGTCGGGAAGACCACACACGCTGAGCTCCTCGCGCGAAACACGGGCCTCAAACACCTTCCCATTAACCAGGTAGCCAAAGAACATGACTGCCACGAGGACTGGGACGAGGAATTGCAAACATGGATTGTGGATGAGGATAAGGTAGGCTGGGGTTTCAGGCCATAAACCTTCCACATGTAGCTCAGGATCAGCGCACAATTCGAAGTTATCCGGGTTATCAAAGGCGTTACGATGCAACCACACGTATGAATGAAGCTGACTTTGTGTGCCAAAACAGCTCCTCGATGCCCTCGAACCACTCGTCGCACCTGGCGGCTGCATCCTCGATTGGCATGCCTGCGATCTCTTTCCCCAGCGCTGGGTCGACCTTGTCGTTGTCATTCGCTGCGATTCCACCACGCTCTTCGACCGACTGACGGCGCGAGGATACAGTGGGAAGAAGCTAGACGAGAATATGGATGCAGAAATCATGCAGATGCTGCTAGAAGAGGCGAAGGAGGGGTATGATGAGGAAATCGTCGTCGAGCTGTATAGTGAGGTCGCAGAGGATGTGGAGCAGAACGTGGAGAGGGTGGAGCAGTGGATTGAGGCGTGGAAGAAGGCAAAGAATGAGGAACGCGCGTGAGGGGACCTGGCCGCAATTCGAGATACGGAAATACGAAGCACACGATATATGTTCCCTGTCGTTGACCGTGGAAGAAGCATTTATGGCCAAGATCTATCTACAGTCTATCCAGAACTGGGACCAGGGCTTAGACATGGGTGGCTAGCCACTCTTTTAGCTTGTCAAGTGCTTTGCCGCGGTGGGATATCTTGTTCTTCTCCGCCTTGTCCATCTCTGCGTACGTTTTTCCCTCGTACTCGAAGCAGGAGTCCCAACCTATGCGAAGGTCAGCCGCTAGAGAACATCAACCACGAGAAGCAACGACTTACCAAACGCTGTAGGGCCTCTTGACGGCACCAACCTTCCCTGTAAGAAGCTATCAGCATCCTCACATGAACTGGATCAGGGAATTACCTACATCTGTTCGACCCTGGAACACGATTGGTTGATGACCAGGTCCTTCGGAATATGCGAACGTGCAGACGGCTTGGGTGGATTTGTCCTCAAACCCATCCAACATCTTGTGCATGTTTTGAGGGCCTAAAGCTTCCAAAAACCATTTACTGTTTTGTGTTAATCATTTTCGGTAATAGAGCAAGCGAGGGTTGTTTCAAAAGCTATCATACATATATGGGCCGGGTAGATCATTCATAGCCTTAAAACAAAGACACGTATCTTCTACTAGCACGGGCCCGCCAACCTAGATTGCTTGTTAGCAGACCACCACGGGCTGTAGTATTAAAGTTATGTGAAACTGAGAATAGGAAAAATCAAGAATACATATTTACTTAGTATTTAAATTTGAAAACAAATGTAAAGAATATAACCAAACATACCGTCTCGGCAGCTCTCCGACATTTATCAATCGATACTTCTTCTACCGTGCCCTGTATCTCCAGCAAATCGAGGCTCTGACTCCTCAACTCAATCGTATCACCAAGGATCGCCCGCACTTCAACAAGCTTATTTACATTGCCGGTGATAAAATTAAGGTGTTTCGGAGCGGTAGGCACCATATTAACTTGAACAAGTGTTTTGATAAATCGTTTGCGTAAAATGGGTTCTGACGATTTATCTTCAGTTGGAGATTTTGTGGTAGCTTTTATGCGCACCTGCATCTGGAATTTGGAAGGTTGCATCGAAAAAAAAAAAGCGGAAGCTTGGCGCGCAGCTTTGAACTTCAACTTAGGTCTCGCTAGGGCTAACATGATTTCTTCAACAACCACTCGACTTCCTCTCCTAGAGCTAAATATAGGAAATATTGCTAGTAGGATAGCCATCTCTTGGGTTTTTGTTTTAGCAGCATTCTCGAATGTCCAACTTCTAGCCGTTCTTTTCATCATTACTACCACAGGCACCACTTCACTTCGCAGCTGAAAGCACGCCCTACCAGATACATGAACGATGGCTTGAACTTGCACGAGGACTATCAATCACTATCAATCAAACTCCTCTAAGTTCCAGGGTTCCTCGTTTGTAATTTCCGTTTCCGATTTAAGCCGCAAAATTCCGTTTCAACCAGCCGTCATCTCATCATGGTTTCTGCAAGGAGTGTCTTCCTGGGAGTGAACAGCTCTAATAAACTTATAAAGCATGCTTTCATTCCAGTATGCTCGCTCTTCCTTCTCAGTCCATTTTTTCTTCTTCTAGTACGGGCTTTGCGGATAGATATAACCCCTTTCTTGCTTGTACCAGAGGCTTGGAGGACACCTGCAGCTCTGTCACAGATATTCCTCTCATTTACTGCCATTGCACTTTCTACCCGAATCATTAGTGGTAGTAGGGGGTCATCGTCAGGTGAGTTAAATGGAGCGAAAAAAGTTCCAATGGTTCCATACTGGATTCCAGTATTCCGTCACTTCTGGCAGTTCATTTGGTCTGATGAAAATTTCCTAAGCAAATCGAGGTGAGTGTATAATCACGAGTATTATTCGCACACATTATTATTACAGCCTTCAGCGCCTGCTAACTCTAAGCTTCATGTAGAGATTCTAGTGTCCATGGCATATTTGCATACAATTTAGCTGGAACAACCCACAATGTGGTCTGCTCACCATCGCTGGTAGAAGCTGTATTTTTGCATCCGGAGTTTGTGTCCGAGGCCGAAACAAATATGTGGATGGTTCCAAAGAATGCAATGGGCATGCCAGAAAACGCCAAAGACCAGTATTTCAACGCCCATCCTATTATCTCGAAGTCATTTATCCAATATTTCTTAAATGGGCCGAAAATGAGTCATATTGTTGGTGTTTCTATCCAAGCTCTTCAAGAAAATTTACCAGATCTCATAACTTTCAACCCAAGCATCGTTGATCAGATGCCGTGGGAGCGTGTAAGTGACACCGAATTGACAGATATAGCGGATGGCCATACAGAAGTTGAAGTGAGCCTGCTGTATGTAATACATTTATTACCTTGAAAGCCTTAAGTCGATATGTTCCGTCTAACATAGAATCATCAGGTCCCTTATCAATGATTTCCTAGGTCACGCAACTCTCGCGCCTTTTATAGGCCCTTCTTTTATCGAAAAATATCCAGAAATATTTCCGGATTTACAACGTTTTGAATCATCCTTCTTCCTCTTAGCTGCTGGCATTCCTCGCTGGTTTCCAGTCCCGCACCTGACATCTTCATACCTTGCGCGGAAACGCCTCCTCAATAAACTTACCGAACTGCACACTTCACTCTCCAGATCAGATACGGCCGATACGAGCGAAGTCCCAAGTACCCTCGAAAAGCTCAATCAAATACAGCAAGACCAGAACCTCACCCCATCAGCCCGGGCCTCCTCCACCTTCCGCTTCTTGCATCTCTTATCTGGACGCTCCGCTCCGCTTGCATTCTGGCTCTTGCTACATATCCTCTCCCACAACTCTTCTTCCTCAGGGCTGGGCTACGACATTAGCCTCCTGAACCGTATACGCGCCGAAACAAGCGCGTATGCTTCTGCTACTCAACTTCCATCCATCAATCCGAACTATTCGGAACCGCCAAGGATTGCCATCAACATCGAGGATCTCACAGCAGAATGCCCACTCCTCCGAAGCTGCCTCCTTGAAACGCTCCGACTCTACTCCGCACCACTCAGCGCCAAAGTAGTGACCAAGGATTTTACCATCACTGAAAGTGCTTCTGACGCCGGGAGTGCCGCTGCTACACCTTCCACTTGGCAGCTACGCAAAGGCGAGCACATAGACGTTGGACTCGGCATTGGATTGCACTGTACGGATCCGCGATACTGGGTCGATCCACTGAAGTGGATTCCAGAGCGGCATCTGAATATTCTTGACAACAATACTACGGAAGGTACACAAAAGAACGGCTGGCCCAATATGTCATTGTCCGATTTGTTCACAGCAAAAATTGTCGTCGCGTTTGTGGCGAGTGTAATCCAGCTTTGGGATTTCGAGCCAGCGGGGCAGGGGAAGGCTTGGCGAGTACCTAAGGCGGGGGCAGGCAGTGCAATTAAGAGTCCCGGGGGAGATATTAGGGTTAAGATACGAAAGAGAGAGTTAAAAAGCCCCTAGCTACTTAGATGGGATTCGATAGTGTGTAGCGGACGTTCGTAGGGAAGTAGTGATAAAGATGTCATGAGGGCAGAAATCTGACGTCCCAACAAGATTCGAACTACTCCAACCTTCCAAATATCAGATTCAGACTACAAAATTTGATTTTTTGGAGCGCTAGTAAGTGAAATAAAATCTACCACTCTTCTATCAGCCGCCAGAAACGGCCAGAAACATCAAGTCTCCTTCAATTCCATTTCTTGGATCGTGGATCCTCTCTATATCCCACAAATAAGGTTTTGGCCCTCGGTGAAATACAATTGCATCAATAGGATAACAAGCCAAATTGCGAAGGCGATAGCATTTCGGGCTCGGGCTTGGCAAGCTCTTCCACCAACGGATTCTGTCACAACTCCAAAACCTCGGCCAACCCCAACCTCCACTCTGAGCCTCAGGTAAACGAAGTCGCTCAGTAACATACTGTTAGTAGTGGGGGTAGTCGGGCAGTCTCTTTGAGCTCGGCGACGCGCACAGGCTACCTTGTAGATATCCTCTCGAGCGATCGAGCTCCATAGATTCTTCCTCATAGAGCCTCTCATATATATTCCGCGCCACGCCTAGTCAGTGATCTAACACATACAGCCCAGTGATGCCTAGGGATCACATCATATCATATCTAGGTTTGATCACCACTGCACCACGCGCTTGCTCCGCCTTGCAAAACTTTCTCTCGCTCGCCTTCGAATGCTGCTAACAAGCCATTAACGAGATTTTTGGAACTAGCGACTAATTTCCCTCACACCTAGGGACCTAGTAAGTAGATGCATAATTCCCGACTACCGCTGTCCCTGAGCCAAGGTTCTAGGCAGTCTTGTACTCGGATTTCGCTGTCCCCGATTCATTTCTTTAGTTCCCAGTTCGACGCTTTATATTCCTTTGCGCAGGGCGCTTTCTTGTTTCGTTTCTTGCACCAATCTGAGATTGGTATTCGTTCGTTCTTTCAATTATAAACTTGCGTTAACTACAGTTACTATATCCATTACAGCGGGTAATTAAGTCAACGAAGTTCAAAATACTCTGCCTTTAAATCGCCATTTCGCCAGTTATTTACGATTTCCCCTCCCATAACCCCATGGATATAGGATTCTCCAACAAGCACAAAGTGATAACCGACCGGCCTAAGGATATAAGGTACTTTTGCACCAAAAAGAATGCAGCATAGATCTCCTGCTTGCATGGCAGCAGGGCCTAGACCAATGAATCCCTTTCCGGTGAAAAAGAGTTTTCGATAATGACACGCAGAGCCAGCATCCACCATAAACCGAATCCAATTTCCGCTCTGACAAGACTCCCGTAAATCATTGAAAGTCTCCGGATTCACCACACTATCGTTTCGACTCAGAGAAATATCATATAATTTTAAGAGATACGTGGCGAAATTGTTGAAGTGCTCAGAAGTCCTGTTACCGACAGGTTTGGTGTCAATTAGCCCGGCGGTCAAGACCACACTCACTGTCTCCCAGAAATCGTGAAAATGATTTGACAGAACACCTTTCTCTAGGCAAAATTTGTCTCTGATCCTTGTGACAAGGTCAATCATAAAAATAGGTTCTTCATCGTCCCTTGGTATAAAATATTCCCTCCTATGCATGGTCTCTGAATACCCAAACACAGCATCGAAACAGATACCACGGACATTTAAAGCTCCATTAGAACACGTTACCTCACGCGGCTGTTCAAAATCGGCACCCATATTGTCATAGAAACTTCCACTCCCTATAGAAAGGCACCGCTTACAGAGGTTCCATCGAGGTACCCATGAAGGGAAATCATTGTTTAGATCCATCTGGTGTTCGTGCTCAACTTCTGCAAGTAGCTTAAGATGACTCGTGGATTCCATGATCTTCGACGCGACTTCAATATAGACTTTCCGCACGGATTTGGCGTAATTCGGTTAAACAATCAGCGTGTTATTCCACAAAGCGTACGGGTGGCTCAGGAATGCATAGATATGGTCTTTGGGATCTGAAGCTCCGTAAGAGCGCCCCCTCGATATGACATGAAGGAATTCGTTATATCGCGATCTCTGCTGAGATTCATATGGAAGCATCATGGTAGAGATCGACAGTACAGTTCCGAGGTCAAAATACTCCTGGAGAGCTTGCCCCTTGGTAGCTATCCAGATCGACATTATGACCAAATCATCCCAATCGATAATTATGTCCCCACATAGTGCAATGATGATCTTGGCGAGACAGATCTCTTGAACTATCCAGCAACGGGAAAAGAAGGGCCGGCAAAGCATTTTCGCAAGTGATGTCCAAGTGGGATAGTCGTAAAGGACAAGGTCGTCTGGCATTACCTCTGGTATGTTTTTAATGCCACCTAGACTTTTCGACTGTTCTCGAATCGACTTGGTCGTGTTCTGAATCAACGTGGAGACTGCATTTGCGTCGCCGTCGTCTTTACCAAGCCACGCCACAACATGGTCTGCATTGCTGAATATAGATGCCATCAGTCGCACTTGCTGGTCCCGCTCTTCTAAATCTTCCTGATTAATGCACACTGCATCTGCCCATAATATTCTTGCGTCTGATATATGGCGAACTCTCTGCAAAACATCCCTTAAGTTGACTGTGACTGGCTGGTTCTTGCCATCCACCGTAATCATCACAATATCCTTTTGATCCCCCCAAACGTATGAAACCGCGGCATAAGCTGGAGCCACATGTACCTCTGTGGCAATCATAGAACATATTAAGGGATCGTCTTTTCTTCCGGGCAGAAGCTTTAACAGCCTGATAGAACCTGTGTTTTGTAGCCTCCCGTATCGATATCTCGAGTCTGCCAAGTGTGTAGGGCTAGAAATCCTGTCGACGTCTCGTGAAGACTTTGAAGAGGGTGCATTGCTTAGGTGACACGAAAGTGGATTAGTTGATGTCATGGTCCTGCCAGATGTAGAATTGTGAGACGCTGACGCAGTAGATCAGAAGGATCCTTAATGCAGGTAATCTGAGGCGGGTTTAGAGCTTGAGCCCGAATGTGCTCCCGATAAGTCTTTTAGTCCTCTTAGTCTACAGCCTACAGGTAAGGGGTAAACGAAAGTACCGCTAGAGGAAAAGGCACCCATTTAGCAAGCTAGATCTTTTCACTATGGTGTTGATTAAGGCTCTTTGTACTCTAGATAACAGGAGAACTTGCAAACCCAGTGGGAAGATGGAAACCCGGCGAATAGTCCAAGTTCTGATGCAAAGAAACTTACCTAGTCTACTCTACTGTCATGAAGCAACTATACGCGATAATAGTCTGGGGGCTTGTTTGATGGGTGCGGGTCGTGGCAGTGAATTACGGTGCAGAAGTTCTTACGTTATACCTGTCTCATATCTCTCCACGATCCGAGGCTAGTTTCGTATACGAGAAGAGGCCACCTCTATAGCTTTAATGGATCCAGTAATATGGAACGGTTAGAGACTGTTTTTCGTTTCTCAAGGTTAGATTAGAAGAAATAACGGTAGAAGAGAGGGGCGATGCGAGGCCAGGCTTGCCAATCAATCAACGAGGTTTCAATATTGTCGACCCGAATCAGGTCCTTACTGCCCCGACTCAGCTACCTACCATTGACTCAGTCATTGAGTCAGTCATTGACTCGGTCACTGACTCGGTCACCGACTCCTTGTTTCCATTGCCACCCCCTACCCTCCTTCTCTTTCCTTTCCTACATGTATATATAGAGGTCTTAGAACCACATTTCAATAGACAGAGTCCTCATTAAATTCCTATGATCGGTGCACGGATATCCGGTCGACAAATATTGAATCGAATTGAATGCCAAGACCCAATCAATTCAATCAACTAAGAGCTCGCGGGCTTGGCAACGCATTCAATCTAAAGGTCATGATTGAATTGAGTTGATTGAAAATATTAAAGCTTTTGATATTATATAGAAATATACTAAAGTTTATATCAGTTATCTCGTTCCCAGACCTTCTTGCCAAGGCTTACCTTGTCAAGAGCTAACCGCTTTTGGCAAGACCTTCGTAGGAAGATCTACTACACGGTTCGGATTTTTGTTAGTCCTACGCGGGGTAATTGGGCCTATATGTACCTATTACATGTCACGGGAATGACTATAAGCATCGCATCTTGAACTACTTGTAAACATACATTGCACTCCATCTTTTATTGTTCACTTATCTTCGGGAGACGCTTCGAAGTACATTTTTGGCACCTCCCGGTATCGTCCCAGTGAAACCACCAATATAAGTAACACTGGGAAATGTAAACATTTCAATCAGAAGGGAGTAGGCTTCAGGAACTTTGAGGAATATTATGATGGATTAGTGCAATGGAAGCCGTTTACGTCTATATACAATCTTCTATTCTGTTATCTAGTACTATATCATGCAATACAATTAAATCTAAGCCTGGCCACCAGATCAAATCCTCAAGTCCTCCTGAATAACCTTATAAACCTTTCTCTTCTTTCTCCATTTTGGATTAATCCAGACCTCGATTTTCCCAATCAATCTAGCCAGCCTAGGAAGCAAATACTTCTCACTTCCATGTGAGCAAACGAAGCCGCCGGCTGCTAGCACTAGAATGAAGATTTTGAAATTTATGGACATGTAAGTCAGCTCCATGAGCTTGTAGAGCCATTTAGCGGGGTCCAAGAGCATGTAAGTTGCAATGAGCAGGGTCACGACCATTGTAATGATGAAAGGGACTATAATATTGTTAGTGATTATTGGTTATTGGTGAGGAGCACCAGATATAAAACTCACTATTCTGCGCCATAGACTGCCGAAAGGGAGGGCCAACGCTAAGGACGACCGCGGAGAGGATATATTGATAGCAGGATACAAGAAACAAAGTGGTATTTTCGGAGTTGTGTGAATTCGATTTGTCTTTGTCAAGTACTGGAGGAATGTACCACGGTTGTCGCTGCACATATTCGAAGCCAATGAGCTGAATGAGGATACAGATGGCCATTTGTCCAAGGAGAGGCGTGAGAACCTTGCGTGAGACTAGGCTGGCTGTCGGACGTTTGCGGGAAAGGACGGGATAGGCGCCGGACCAGCCCACTACATACAGAATTAATACTGTCTATTTGGCGCTAGAGTTGGTAGACTTACTGAAGATGGCAATGGGCAAAATGAGGAGGAGGTCAATGAAGAGGAACTGGTTGCGGTTAGCGTCAAATGATTTTCCGAATGAGTTCACCATAACATACCTGGAAATCACCTAGATTGGAAGCAGAGGCGTAAAGGAAGCTGACGGAAGTGAACTGGATAGCCGAGTAAAGGCTCATGTACTTGAAGCAACTGAAACTAGTAACAAGCGCTGCTCGTCCCTCTCTGTAAAATTATTAGTGCAAGCGCTGATAATTGCGGGTATTAGGAGCATACCTTATGACCTCAGGAACGCAGGAGATATCGAATACTCTGCTTGTGAAGGGCGCAGCAACAGACGCTTCAGCCTCAGACAAAGAGATGCCAACATCTGCTGCCTTCAAAGCGCCGCAATCGTTCGCTCCGTCGCCACAAAATCCGCAGCAGTAGTCAATGCTTTGGAGTTTCTCAACAAGCTCGTGCTTTTCGTCGGGAGACATGCGAGCGAAGACTTGCCCGCATACAAGCATCTATGAAAGTCAGCGATACCCTAGGATCACTAGTACTTGGCCTACCTGTCGCAAGACTTTCTCCGAGGCGAAGTCGATAATCCAGCGGAACACATCTCCGCTAACCGCTACGGAGTAATTCTTGAGATTTGAGATGTCGTATGGAAGAGAGGCATCATGCTCAGCTGGTGGAGGGAGTGGTTTCAGCGTGTGCTCATCCAGTTGGTAGATGGGATTATCGACGCTCTCCCAACTCAAACGAGCAAGCGCCGTCCGGGAATCTCCTACAAAGAGTTAGTCCACCGGATCACACTTAATTGACGGTCTTCAAAAATACCTTCGACGAAATGAGGCACGAAGCAATGTGCTGTCTTGTCAATGAGGTTGCACTCCCTTGCCACGCTGATAGCGGTGAGGATATTATCTCCCGTGCACATAACTTTTCGTATACCCGCTCTTCCTAACTCATTAATGATGGCCGTCGTCCGCGGTTTCAGCTTATTCTCGAAAATGATGAAGCCAATGAAATCCAAGCCAGACTCCGCCTCTTCGCGCTTCATTTTCTGGACTTTAACCCAGCTTAGCTTTAGAATAGACTTCGTTGCGCATGCGATGACACGGAACCCTCTGTGAGTGTAATAGGCCAAGAGGTCCTCGTAGTCTGTGGGAAAGCTTTCAGCTCGACAGATATCTTTCATACACTCCGGAGCGCCCTTGACATAGACATTTCCACTAGGAGCTCCAAATTGGCGAACGACAACACTGGCTCTGCGTAGCTGAGACACGAACTCGAATGACTTAAGAACGCCTAGCTCTATTGGCTTTCTGTTCGGACTATTCGGATCTTCATTGATGTCGTATTCCATCCCTTGTGGAGGCCTCGCTACTGATGGTGATAGGGTATGATGCTCTTCATCATCACCACCGCCTGACTTCTGCTCTCCCTCCTCAAAGTTCCAGCCAGTAAATTGGAACATTTTAACATCTAGAGGGTCTCCGACAAGTTCATTGTCGATTACACGTAAGGAATGGCACGTGGCCATAGTATATAGAATGGCTTTGTTAGCGCCATAATCAACTGTCGGGTCCCGTTCGTACGATGCTCCAGGAACCACGCTACCGGGATAAGTAAGGATATCGCTGAATCTGTTCGACGGACGTTGCGCAACTCGAACTCCGAGCACGTCCAACCCATCTTCAGTCAGAGTGCCAGTTTTATCGAAGCAGATAACATCTAGCTTGCCTCCGACATTGACTCTCTGGGGGCTGATACAAAATATCTGTTTCCCCTTCAGACGAGAGAGCGCGAAATTTGTCCCAATGGTAAGAGTAGCCGGAAGTGCAGGAGGTACAACGATCGTGATCAGGTCCAGGGCACGGACTATGATTAGATGCCATTCGAGACCCAGGTGAACAAAGTTGATGAAAGACGTCACGAATCCAACCATAGCTATCCCTGCCATGACAGAGATATAACGGAAGGAGTCTCGGTAGAACTTAAATCCTGACGGTTTGGGAAATAGCATAGACCGGACCAGTGCCCCTTTCGTGGTATTAAATCCGGTTCTTACAACCATAGCCAAAGCGGCAGCTTCATCGTCTCCGTCATCATGTGGTCTCCTAGCGCGAATGATTTTTGTACCACAGAACAAAAGGTGCCTGGCAACTTCTGGGTGGATAGAAGAGGCACTTAGGTTCAGCAGCTCTAAGGCTTCGTCTGTAACTGGTATTTTCGAAACTGGAACCGATTCTCCCGTAAGCATGCTCTCGTTAACAATGCAATCACCAGAAAGAAGGAGGCTGTCGCACGGTATCTGCGTAAGATTCGGATCGGTGACTTCGTACACATCACCTGGAACGAGCTCGCCAGATTCCACATATCTCCAGAATCCATTTCGAAGCACTCGAACATCGCACTCGAATCTGGATACCTCCCGAAACCGCTTCATAGTGGCCTTTGTTTCAACCAATGTAGTAGTGATGCTGACAACTGAAATAATGAAAATGCAAGCTGCGTAGTAGTAGTACTGGTCTAGGGACCAGAGTATGAGACTGGCGATTTGGAAAACATAGAACGGATGGAATACCTCGTTGACCAAGAGCTGTCCGACGGATTTCTCCTCGATATTAATGAGATTCTTTCCGAACACCCGTTCGCGGTAGTCTCGCTCCTCGCTATCCAGACCTTGACGGAGTGCTCGGATATCTGTCCAGGCGGGGTCCTTCCAGGTGTTTGCAAGGACAAACTTGTCCTTTAGCGGGTGGTAGCAAAACCGAATATACCGATAATCCAGTGACCGTAACTGCTTTATGACCGGATCGTCATCCTCATCATAATCTCTGTGTCCTGCCTTTTCGAGATCTCCAAAGACTGTCGAGAGTGAGCGTCCATACGTCTGGTTGCCAATATTTTGAACAGTAAACTCTCCCCACTGATTCTCTATCACCACCCAATCGCACTCTCTTAGCGGAGTAGGTGTTCCAATTATCCGCACTCTCCACCGCGGAAGCCATCGAAACAGCAGCCAAGCCAGACCGAGTGTGATTGTGCACAGTGTCGCATACACCGCAAACCCCAACACCGAAGTCTTGAACCCAGCAACCACAATTGTCAGATCCTCTGTGAGGATATAAATCTTCTGGCTAACCCTACCACCCCTCCAGCCCTCCCTAGCATCTGAGCTCGACATCGACCGCTTCCTCAACAGTGGCGCGCCGGGCGAGCTCCCTGAATACCCCGAAGATTTTCTCCGCCTCGAGATCGACGAGCGTCTGCCCTCCTCCAGATCCTCTCCCTCATCCACATACCCCTCAAAGTCTTCGATATCGCCATACTCCTCCGCGATCGCCTCCTCTTCCACACCCTCCTCCGAATCCCTATCCTCGTCGTAGTACGTGAAGCTCGCGATCGAATCGGCGCGGGCGCGGCGGTGCGCGAAGCTCGAGATGCTCGTCGGCACGCTCTCGGACATGGGGCCCGCGAAAACCTGGATTCTGGTCGTCAGCGCACGCGCGGGTAGGGCGGAGAGTTCGATGCCCACCTCGTCCTGCGCCATCTCCACGTCCGTCATGAAGCTGGCTCTGTGAATGGCGCCCGTTAGCCGCTGCTGCACTGGCAGTAACCCGCAGCTTGCTCGCTTGCCTGCTGGGGATGGCACTCACTCGCTCATGTTCGAGCCCCGCCGGTACAGCCCGCTGGTGCGCCGTCGCGAGGCTGCCCCGTTGCCCATGAAGCTGCTGCGCCGGCTAGCGCCAGCGTGGATCGAGGAGTCGTCCATGGCGATTGCCATCGGGGCGCAGTACGTGGTGCTCTCAGGTCATTGTGAAATTTAAGCTGGACGCGTGTGCTAGTTTTTCTTCGCTCTGAAGTCGAGGAATGGGTGGGACGCCTATTATAGATGTGACGGTGCTTTTTTGTTTGTAGCGGGCAAGCTTCGGGACCGATCCTGCTCGTCATTAATCTTATCAGTATCAAGCATAATTATTTCCTGTTGCAGGTAATTTTCGCATCGGTCGAAGACTTAATGCTTGACTACAAAATACAGTTCGCTTGTCTATTAACGCAGCTTAAGAAGTATGGAAATAGATCTCAAGTCTACAAAATGCTTAAAACTAGAGGGTATCTACTAGATACAATGGATATACCACTGCCATCCAGAACTTCTGTGGTCAAAAAGCGACCAAAATATGCCGCCCATATTTTTCTCGTTATTTCATTCAGTCGTCCGAAACAAGACAAATTTCCCCAAAACACCTCCTTTTTGTACCTCTGATGCAGATATATCCCTCTCTAACCAACTTCATATATGACGCTCCCAGCTACTTCCTTCGCCTCTTTGGGCTTCTTGTAGCTTCCTCTCCAAAATTCTCCTCGACAGTATTGGCTGGACTGGTCGCCGCACTACTCACACTCTCGATTCTGCTACCGCTACTGGCCCCAAGGCCGCATTGCTGCCCTGTTTCATTGGAGCAGTCGATCCCATCAATTCCATCACTGCTTCCAAAGAGAGCACCGTTTGGCAAATCTCCGGTATCAGCAAGATCGAAGTTCAAATCTGGTAGATCTAGATCTGTGGATCCAGCCGGATTGGGTTGTGGAGGAAAATAGTCATCGGAGTTAACGAAGGAATTGAGTTCGAGCTCAAAGTCTGAGACTCCAAGATTTCCGTTGTAATACGAGCCTCCATTTGTTCCATTGGCCGCCAATCCAGGTATGGTTCCTGAAGGACTGAGAGGCTGTAACCGTTCCTGGAGGTTCTGAACCCTTGAATTTTGCTCTTCTGACATCTTCTGCAATAGGTCAAGCTGAGCTTGTGTAGCAGTGAAGTGTTGGAGTGGCGGTATTAGGGGAGGTTGCGGATTAACGAGAGCGTTGTTGCTATCTACGATGGCACCATTTGGGGAGGCCGCGTTCGCATTGTTCGCCATTAGAGACAGCATATCGTTACGCTGCTCTGGGGTAAGAGGGATGTTACCATCGGCAGTTTGATAATGGGTAAGCGCAGCTGGGAAATCAAATTGGGGCCCTTGGCTTGTGTTTTGGCTGCTAGCATTGACATTATGGATCGCCGACATTATTTCATCGTTCTCCGGAATCTGACTTAAGCCTGGAGAATCCGTATCCACTTTCAAAGGAGGACTGGTGGTAGTTCCGTCAACAGTACGATTGCTGTTAATGCCCCCAGGAGCTTGAGTATCATTCCTCGACTGGACTGGAGGCTTGAACACTGAAGGCCTGCTTTGCGATCCTACTGACGAGCTAGCAGTTGACCTTGCTGAAGAGCTAACCGTTGCTGCACACCCCGTAGGAGTGGCTTGATCTTTTGGTACTGGAGCAGGGAGAAGAGCAAGCGGCCTCCTCCCCGTTCTGGTAAATTGAGGGGATTTAGTCACGTTGGTCTCAGGATATTCGCCAACATCCACAACATTGCCATGATTTTGTGGATTTTGGGGGATCGCATGCGCGAACATATCGGCGATATTCGCTCCATTGTTGCCCTCCAGACTGCGATTATAGAATGTTGCTAGAAATGTCAAGATTGCATTAATGGAGCTTTCATGGCGGTCATGCAAGGTTTGAAATGCTGTAGCTTGCTGATAGAGTTGATCGTTTTGTTGACGAATCCTGTTAAGGACTCCGGAAATGATCTTTTGCTGTTGTTGAAGTGCTCGAACTTCACTTCTTAAGCTGTTGTATTCCGTCCTGGGTATCATTGCCATCTCTTGATTCCTTCCACCACCTCCATCATCTGCTCCCACGAAACTTGGACCACCAGCTGTCTCCACGCCATACCTCCTTCCTTCGTCGTCGCTATCGCCCTGCTTGACATTTTCGTCATCTCTCTTCCGCTTCGGATTCGTGGAGGGGTTCTTCGGCTTCTGAATGAGCCATAGCAGTTCAGGCCTACCACGTTTAAAGTACTTATTAAAGTACTCGCTAGGAGCTTTAGCCTTGGTCTCGCTAGCTTTCATGGAGTTGTCCGAGAGGCCGACTTTCTTGTGGAAACCATACATGTTCAACTGTCGCACGAAGGACGCATAATTATTATGCTTAAAGAGTTCGGGGATAAGAGTCCTAGCGAATTCATCTTCATCTAATACAATGAATGAGTTACCGTCGTCAGACCACTGGATAAGGTTGGTGTTCTTTTTTTCGTCAAGGAAGCTAGTAAGTACAAGTTAACAATGACAAGGCCACATGAAAATCGGATGAAAAGAGCTTACCTGTTTAGTTTCTGAACAAAGGGAGGTATCTGCTTGCGCTTCGACTGGGCATCCTTCCTCGCAAGCATAGCCTTCTGCTCCAACTCTTCATCATCGTCCGTGTTCTCCCACCCGCCAGCTTGCTGACCCCCACCTGAGTCGCCATTGAAAGTCTCCCAGGGAGACCGCCCCCGAGCTGCCAACTGCTGGTTTGTATTCCGCTTCACAAGTTGGCCTGAATATGTAGCAGAGTCGGTAGGAAGATTAGCTCCACTAACTTGAGGTATCGATCCGTTCGTGTTGGTAGTGTACATATTACTATCGTATAAGGAAGGGTCGGAGTAGGCTGATGGTACGTTGTTCATGATTGCGGCGTCATCCCAGTTGAGGTATTGATCGGTGGACATGTTGGTCGCTTCTTGGGCCGGCGGGTAGACGTTGGGCTGCAGAGCCGACTGCTGTTGTTGCTGGATCTGGGGCGAAGCGCCAGGGGCGCGCCTCTTACGGGATGACATTTAAGGGTTTATATGTTTCGTCGCGTGTAAGTACGATGGTGGAGGTAACCTAAAAGGCTCCGAAAATGAATCTCAAGTCACGGTGAAGAGCCCAATATGCTTGAAGCCTATTTCCACCTATTGCCGGCTTTCCTTTGGGGAGCGATATGCTGCTTGTGAAGGACGCTAGATCACAGCCCGGAGCCAAAGGAAAATATGGTTGAAAGGTCGAAAATCCCAGAGTGAGGCGGGAATATAGGAATGTTATGAACAAGCTCTGGCGCGGTTGCTTCAGTGGCGGAAGGCTCTGGCAGGAAGTAGGAAATGGCGGGAGTCTTCACAGTATATTGGCCTTTACAAAGAGTCGCGTACCGAAAGGCGAAAATCCGATTGTTGTGATCAAAGATGGCCCGGGAGGCTGCAGTTGAAGACAAGGCAGTGTCGGAGAGCGTGAGGCTCAGATCTGTCCGCTGTGCCCAAGCAGGTGGTTTTTAGCGATACCGGATATTGCTGGGAAGATTGATTCTTCCGTAGGCATTGAGCTGGATATGCTAAGGAGTGAAAGAGGTTAAAGCTGCTTTGCTTGGGAGGTTGTTGTTGCAAGCAGCACCATCAAGTCGTAACTCACACCAGCGACTGATGAATTGCAGTCAGTTTTCTGCCACCGCCTAGCGTTCGAACTTGACACGCACGCAACACTAGAAAAATTAGTATGAACCTGCAGCCTGATTAGTTTATATGTCATAATTACTTCACTCCGCTATCGACTTGCACACAACCTTGAATTACATGGAATTTCACGTGATCATTTCGAACGATATATCCGCATATATCTGCATCTTCAGAAACTGAGCTCCCCTAGGTTTACCTAAATAAGAAAGAATAGCTAAATCTACTAGATGCCGTAGAACGAAAAAAGGAAATATCAAGCCATAGTGTTAGGCAGCCAGGACCGCAGCCTCGTCTTCCTCCTCTTTGCATATTCAATAGTAGCTAAAATCCAAACCTGGCTCACGTCTCCACCTACTGGTGTGACTTCCATAGTCAAGCACCAAAGTAACCTCTCCATGAGAATTATGGAGAAGCTCATTCACGCGCATGTCTAAGAAACTCCGGTGTTCTTGTCTGCCAGCGCGTACCCTGAGCCTCGCTCTCCAGCCCATGATATCGCCCTGGGTCCGAATCAATTGCTGCTCAACTTCTCTGAGTTTCACCCATCGCGGCCGCTTTCATGAATCTCCAATCGAACCCTTTGAATTTGAATAGGAAAGACGTAAACGTCATTTGTATCGAAATGCAGCCTTTGAGAAGCATGAAGGACAGGCACTGGAATCCTCTCAGACACCGACTGACTATCATGCCGCCTCATACCTCTAATGTCGATGGAAAGGTCGTCATCACTAAATCCGTCCGCATCGTCGCTGCGCAAATCGTCCTCGTAGTAATCATGTCTACGAGGACGCTGCCGCAAGTGTGCCAGAATCATAACCATCAAGTCATTGAGTCGCCCTGATCTATGGCCATGGCCAAGGGGGGAATACATCGGAGATTTTCTCGCCAGAAGGTTTTGGTCCGAGGGCTCGATCAACCGGTGCTGTGATAGAGCTCGGATGCCCACTGTTGATGAGTAAGATCTGTGGTAGCTTCTCTGACCTTAAAAGGAAATAGGATAAGCATAAAAAATTGCCGTCGCTCTGAATATATGTGAGAAAGGCGCTTGTTTCTTGAAACTTCAAACAAGCAATTAACGTGACGAGTGACCCTTAATAGAAAATTGGCTATAGAACAGCCACAGGATTGAGCAAACCGGTTGCTGTCATCTAGAACACCACAGTTTGAGTTTCAGAGCTGATTGGTGCATGTAACATTCGGGAAAAGCAAACTAAGGGTAACCCGGGAAGACAAACTCACCTGCGGTAAATCGCATGATATTAAGCAAAATGGAAATTCGACTATAAACATATCCCAAAGGATGCCAGATTCGGGTACTATCAAGACTTAAAGAGAAGGCGACTTTGAGAGACAAAGGAGAATTTAGATGTTGCCATGTTTACAACGCTAAAACCGTTTCTAGAAATGCGTTTCATTTGACCAGATGCAGGTCGCTAGGCACTCAAAGTGATAATACTGGGTTATCGAGTCTTAGAAACATGATGTTCTGGAGGGGATCCAATTATGTCTTACGATGCGGTGAGGCCTGTGCTTGGAGCTTAAGCTTAACTCGTCATTATACCGCTACATTAATACATTCAATTGTGCTCTTATAACGGCGGCGGGAATTACCTTGTTAGGCGCTTAGTCTCGAAAGAAGGGTATTTCGGTTTCATTTCACCTTGTAATTATACGCTTGACTCTGTATGGGCGTGCGGGCAGAATTCTTTCCGTAAGGGTTTGCCGGAAATGGAGGTGGCTCTGCTGGTGATTATCCTTGAGCCTAGGATGTTTCTGTAGCACCCCCAATTGTAATTAAAAGCAGTGAGATGTTGAGTTGGTTACTCCTGCAAGTTTTTGCAAGCGCTATAGGATTGATACTTTCTCTCTGCAGCAAACTTGGTATAGTGAAAAGTATCATTAAATTTCAGTCCTACGTATAATGGTGTTAAGTCCATGGTGATCATCATCATAACTCTAAATCCTAGCAGTGATCGAATCGCAGTCACTCTAGCTAGTTCTGAACACCATCCAGTGGTAGGAAATAAGACATGGAGTTCAATGAGCCTCCACGGCAGTCCCATCCATTGACTTGAGGTATTCTTTCCGGTATTGGTTCTCATCCGTCTCGGCTCCACGGTTCAGAGGAGTCCACTTTGGATCTTCTTTAAATAATCGCATGGCTTTGCAATACTGAATCAGGAAGTCAGCTCGATTCATGGGCTTACAATTATGGGGCGCACGTTTTTAGTACCGGTTGTGAACCGGTGATAAATCCCTGCAGGCATAATCATAAGATCATGCTTCTCCATCTGAATCCTCACCCAATCATCATCCTTGCCGCGCACATCGAAGAACCCTCCGCCATCCAGAATGTACCTAATCTCCTCGTCTTCGTGCAGATGTTCGTTGAAAAAGATCTTAACTTTCTCCTCGTAAACATCGCCCATCTTCTCCGGAGAAATTGTAATCTCGTCACGATTCTTATAGTTGCGCTGCTGCGCTACGGCATTGACATCTTCGACGTTGGGATAATGAAAATGTAGTATTCCGAGCTTCGATAAATACTCTGGACTGACCTCGCGGCCAGAATCGTGCGGTTCCCGCTGATCACCCTAATATTACGACTCAGTAAATGCCTCACGAAGCATGACTTGCATCTCGTCTCACTTGGAGGTTGTCAAACCAGTAGGCCCTCATTCTGCACGACGTTTGTATCCTCTCTGGTATAATAAGTTTCAGATTGGACGGGCGAAGGATGGGTATTAAAGCAAAGGAATGGTGTCAGCACAAACTTTTCATTTGCCTTTTCTTGTTCCCAGACCTTCATCCTAGGTTTAACCGCGCACTAAACTGGTTTGGGTCAAACCTTCGTTAGAAGGTCTGGTGCAGATCGTATTTAATATAGTTCTATGCGGGGTATGGCGGCCTAAATACACCTACTTTGAGCTTGATTATATCCACGACTCCTGAAGGTATTCTTAATGGCTGGAGTAACCAAATCAAGTCCCACGAAGGAAGGCTACGTCATCTGATTTACCCGATTCAAATTTGTTGTTACGATGTCGTGCAACGCTCTCCCGCAAAGCCCCCTCCCAAACGTCAATTACGGCGGCAGCCCTCCTACTACAACCAAGTCACTCAAACCGACTCTAGGATTAGAAAATGGTCACAGTTTAAGAACATTATATCCAATCGTGAATGGGTTAATTCTACACTAGCACAAATGTATATTTTTCGGTGGAGCTTTATCCCTTAACACGTAAGCGTCCATCTAGAATCTGGTCCGTGCGCGGAATACCAAAACACCAGACTCTTAATTAGACTGTGCGAGCGCCAAGGACACATTTTGGGTGTAAAATATGTTAGATTCCGTTCTGCAGAAAGGACAGGTGTTGGTTACCTTATATTAAGCGACTAAATTCTAAGGAATAAGCTATATAGATCGGTTTATATAAGATTTTGTAAATATCACTAGCCTCATATTCCTGAGAAGGACGATTCGATTCGGTTGGTTAGTACTTATTAATAACAGATGGACGCAAACTGACGTGTTAAGGGATAACCTTTCTTTAGTACTATACTGTGACGGGCTTGTATAAATGCTTCTAAACCGAAGCTTGTAGATTGCTACCATACAAGAATACTAAGCTGAGGAGAAGAAGAAGAGGAAAGGAGGCTCTAGGGGGTAATATACACGCTACGGGCAGACTCCGGATATTGCGCCAAGCCAGCTTAGGGGACAGTGCCCTAGCACCGTCACATCACCCCCCCCTTCCAAAAAAGCCTGCCCTTAGGCTTTGTCCCCTTATAAAAGAGAAAGAAGAAAAAGAAAAGAAAAAAAATCTAGCACCTGGTACTTAATTGTGATGCTAGTTAACATAGAACTTGCAACAGTCCTACAGCTCCTGCTGCTGTAAGGGGTATATTGCTATACTAGTTGACATAGGGCAGGCAGCCGTCCTGCAGCCCCTGCTGCTGTGAGAGGTATATCGCTAGGAGCCCTCCGTTAGTCATTGCTCCTTCTTCAGAACTCCGGTACCTCCTAGCTCTCTATCCCCCCTTTTATTATGGCGCGCCCCAAGCTATAAAAAAAAGAAAGCCCCCCTACTCCCCCTCTTATAAAAAGGTAGGTAAAAAAGTATTTAATAAGGGTGGGAGGGTTAGGGAAATATAGCTTATATGCA
>Ga0307507_10003087_pt1 | contig 33193 bp, 41 predicted proteins | sample 7_EM_MG_FD_207223 | JGI IMG/M metagenome (GOLD analysis project Ga0307507, IMG submission 207223) | Populus trichocarpa ectomycorrhiza microbial communities from riparian zone in the Pacific Northwest, United States - 7_EM | ecosystem: Host-associated > Plants > Roots > Unclassified | place...
GATATTTCACAGATAAGACATAGTCTGGAGGCCTGTTTGGGCTGTTAACTGGGGCGATCTGGGTGAGAATTACCCAAAGTGGCGTTTAACCCCCAATTTTCGGTCACTTCTGGCCTGGGACAAGTATATGTCTGCTCTGGTTAATAGGTTCCTCCTCTCTGTGTTGGGGTCCGCTGTTAATCCTAGCGGTTAATTTGCCTTGAAAGAAGCTTCAAGAGTCTGTTACCGGGACTGCTACAAGAGTTAATGTGTATTACCAGCCAAAAAGGATATTGTAGCTGCTTCCAGCTTTCAGGTTTCCCCCACGGCAGAAGTATGACAAAGCACAATACCGCAGGTAACAATACCCCACCCCAAGAAAGCCTCTTTTTTTTGTCGTGGTTATGATAGTGGTGTATCGCAGTGGGGTGTGTCTTCCTAGCGATTCGACATCAAATTTTTATCCCAGTTGTACTATCTACCCGGCGTCCATTGGAGCAAGCTTATTGAATCGCGAGAGGAATATTGGGACGGTAATAAGAAAACGGACTCACCACGGGCGAGAAGTAGCACAATGCTGGCACCGGCAGCCAGTTTGGCAGTCGAGTCCAGCGCACTGTAATCCATTACGGTAACTCAAATCAACTTTTTATCCCCCTTGAAAAGAAAATAAAAGAAAGAAAGAATAAGAAAAATCAAGGAACAAAAGAAATATCCCCCCAGTTTGATACTCGCACAGTCCGCAAAAGCTTACGAAGCTTACGATACTGATATCATAACACCACCGCTCTCCTTCGGGAAATCGTACCATAATATTATTCATTCATCCTTCCATCCACCACATCTGTCCCCTGAATAATAATATATAAAAAAACCCCCCCAAGAACCTCAGGGCCATAATAACCGACCCACCGCACCACACCATTGCGCAGAACGTGAGTATCGGCATCATCACACCTGGACGAGGATTTGGAAAAGCAAGTTGTCATGCTGCTTTGTGGGGCGCTCGAGAATGAAGCTTTGTTTTTTCTTGTTTTGGTCCGTGGGTGGCTTGGTGATGGTTATTTTGGGTGTGTGGGACTAAATAATCCGCGCCGAGGTTTGCCAATACTTCGTGAATTGCCAAGAAACCAGTACCGTAGCTTATTCTGATAGCGGATGAGAAGGAGAAACCTACCCACCGTGCCGTACATAAGTCATACGGTAGACTAAGTATTATCCGCTTGTTTCCCCTTGATCACTCGCTCGCTCGCTCCCGCCCGCCCGCCCGTCCGTCCGCCCGTCCGCCTCTTCCGCCTGCTCAGCGGCGGGAGGCACTGGATTATAGTATGGAGAGTACATGTGTAGATTCCGTAAAAGCCTAGATAACGAACTCACCTAGACTCGTCGTGCAGCGAAATCAGACCCTCTAATTAACGGAGAGCTCGCAAACAAGGCCAGATAATGTAAGCAAAGGTCTTTAGACGCTCTCTTAGGCCATCCAAAGTATTAAAAACTGCTGCACAGTCCAGGCGAGTTCGTTATATCGAGTTTTTACGATACTAGAGAGTACCATGAATGCTCTTTGCCCCCACCACCACCACGGTCACCATTATCGCCGCCAACCAAAAGCCTCAAAATGCTATCCTGCCTCCGGGAACGAAGAAAGATGAAACAAAAAAGAAAATAAGCTCCCGTTATGATCATGCCGGCACTAGCACTAGGAAGGGAGGAAAGAAAAGCAATAAGGTAAGGTACTCGAGTATCATAAGGTAATTCAAGACCGCACCGTACCACACTTGTTCGCTTGCTGGCAAACATCGCTAGTGACCGGCAGGATACCGTAGGTAGGATCATATGACACTGTACGGTGCTAATGCACCGGTACTCGGGCACCGTGTGTGCCTATTCCATGATATCACTTCTTGAGCACCAGTAGTGGGGTTGTGTGATACTCGTGCCTGGCGATGAATTAGCGCTAAGATGTCCCAACCTTCACCATAGCCCTCAATTCTTGGCCCCAATTCATCCGAGTACATACTTGTACTCGTACTTTATGAATCGCCAAGTGGTGGAATAAAAGGTGCGTGCGCTGCACTTCTTCTTGACCCTCTCCTTCTTCTCCTTCCAGCCTTCTGAGCTTCATCAATGGTGAGGGGGCGAGGGAGCTCTCGTAGTCGGCGCACGTGGGCACCTAACTGGCCTACTGTGATGATTGTACTCGAGTACTCGCGCGTCTTTGCCAAGAAAGACGCTGTCTGTCGAGTTTGGATGAGGAAGTGAGATAAATCTCTCCAAAATTCGGTAGGCGGCTTTTTTCTTGGCAGAAGCCGCGCCAGCACCGTATGTTAATTTACCAGGATGTCAATGAAATAAACGGGAATTAACATATCCCGAATGTTCCCCATGATCATCCAAAAATCCGACCCAATCTCCTAAAAATTCTCTCACCGGAGCGGTGACTGGAAATCCTTTGAGAGGGGGGTTGGGATGGATGGAAGGAATACGCGCTTGGCAAATGCGCCCCAGACTACAAAGATCCCTCCCTCCATGCTTCCCTCCCTCCCTCACCTTAGCTCTGTCTCGTGGGAATGGATGTGAAACTGCTGGTATGTACCGGCGATAGCTTGCGAAGCAAGGTGTTTTAGCTTCAGCTATCATACCGTAGCGTACGTCTTGTGTCCTCCTCCTCCTTCCCCCCCTCTGCACACGCTACTGATACACTGATACATACCGTACGGTACTGTGGGGGGACTCACTCTCCCCCCACCCACTGCATAGATGGGTGGATAGAAAGGGATGCGAACGCTGCTCGAGTGCGATACGTACGATACGGCAGTCTACTGTACTAGCACTCCGATCGCGAGTGAGAGTGCGTGTTGGTGGTGGTGGTGGCGGCGCGTGCGGTGTGGAGTGTGTAAAGTAGGCCCCCACGGTTGTACTGAAATTGATCTGAACTGGACTGGAATTATTCGCACATGCACGGGTTGGCATGCGAAGCACCCACTGCACTCGAGTACCGGTCGAATTTCTGCTACAGCAGGGGTATCCCAAGGGTAGATTGTGGATTGATCAGGACTACCGTGGACGGTGACTGGCCGGCCTGCTGTCTTGTGTCGTCTGGGCTGGAATCCTACGGTATTAGGCTGCAATGAAAGGATTGATCACTGCTCTATCTCACTGGGCAGAAAAATCCGAAAAGCTGCCTTGGGAAGCCTTGGGGTGATTATTTTTCGAAAAATTTCCCAACAAAACTCGTTGAATTTTGTTGATCGGAAAACTCTAATTTTGGTGTGTTTTGCCTCTGCCTCATTACTGAGCGGCCCATATTGATACTCTTAATCTCGGGACGTTTGTGCATAAAATAGACCGCTACTGCATGCCACCGAAATTCTGAGGCTCTGGCCAATTTTTGGCTGTATGCAATCACCGTCCACTTTACAAACGTCACGGCATCACGAGTACAAGCGTGTATAATAGAATGTATTGGTGATGAAACAGGCCGCTAACGGGGATAACCAACGAGACGGGGTAGGCAGAAACTGTCAAACCACCATGCGATTGAGTACCGAAATACATGTAGAAACTAGCAACCTAACTAACCAACCCGATTGGGGAGAGAGGGGGGGAGGAAGCGGAGGAAGTGGAGGAAAGAAGAGAAGAAAAAGGGAACAAAAAAAACAAACATACGGCGGAGAGGAACAGAAACAAGACAATATGAGTCTACATCATCTCAACTTCTATCCCCTTATCGCTCCCCGCTGCAGTCCCACTCTGCCACCCGGGCACCGGACTGGTCCCCCTCCCTCCTCCACCTCCAGTTCCACTCCCGCCCCCTTCCTCAGGAAAACTCGTAGCAGGCAAACTAATGGCGCTCCCATTCATCTCCCCTACTTCCCTTCCCCAGCACTCCTCCCACCATCTAATTGCCGCGCCGGTCTTCGGGAACAACACCCTCCCTCCACCAATTTCCCTTTCCCTATCAGCGCCGTCAGCAGCGGGGTCGTACTTTTCGTTAATCCACATCTCTCTCCGAGCAAGAAAGTAGTCCCATACACTGCGGCTGTGCTCCTGGATCCGCGCGCCGTGGCGTTCCTTGTCATTGTTATGGAGGAAGGTGCCGTACTGGCAAGAGTATAGGTGATATAGGAGTCTTCTTAAGAAACGCTCATTGTACTCAAAGCGTGTGGAGTTCTGGTGCAGTATTTGATAGGTAGCGTCGAGGAATTGGTGAAATACTGGGGAGACTTCTTTTGGCTTTGTAATTGTTGCTGGGGTTGTCGCTGTGTTTGCTAATTTCGCTTTGCGGTCAAGAGATGAAGAGGCCAGGTAGTCCTCTGCGCCATCTAGAAGTTCCGTACTGTTGCTCGCTGATGAAGAGGCGCGTCCTGGCACAACCCCTACTGTGTTGAAGAAGAGCTTTGCTTGCCCAAAGCCCTTTTCCAAAGCCTCACCAAGGCCCCCACCAGCGTTTGCTACGGTTGCGAATGCCCCAGGACCACCGTTTCGAGATGCGAGTGAATCATCTTCAAAGCCAGGGTAGGCTTCCTCTGCAGATACTCCGTTTCCACTCTTCTCTATGAACCACTTATCGCTCCCGAGAAAGCCACAGCGGTCACGGAACCTATGACCAAAGCTTACCCAATCCTTTTCCACTAGCGCCATAAACCCGTCTATAGTCCTGAAATATGGATCTAGACAAATTTGCGCTAGAGAACTAAGCTGACTAGTTCTATCCCATCCATCAGAGCAATGAATGAGAACATGACTATGCTCGAGGGCAATTTGTCGTACGATTACCACAGTTCCGTCCAACATCGTCCCAATATGCTTCGTCCATCCCGAACGAATCAGCATTTCCCGATTAGGAGGTAGGGGGGAGAGATCCGAATCCTTGATCGCTTCAATGACCTTATTCAAACAATCCCTCATGACGTGAATATTCTCAATGCCGAGATAAGTCTTTGTGCAAGGCGGTGAAGACAAATGCCGGTAGTTCTCCATGTTCTCACTCCCCATGCCCAACGCTTGCATGGCATATGCATTCACAGTAGGGCGGGCATCCACGATCAAATTGTTTTGTTGCGCCCCGTATATTTTTGGTGGGGGTTCTGTGGCTTCGGGAGGGAAGCTAGTAGTGCATGCATCGGAATCCAGTGAGAGAGCCCCGAGATTAGTGCAGGAGCCGGAGGGGGATGCATTGGAAGTTTCAAGTTGCCCTGGCGTTTGGGGCAGATTCTGTGGTTGTGACGAGGCGAAAATAGCTGCGACGAGCTTCTCATCTTGTATGCTACGGTTCCCACGGACGCCCGTCAGCGGCTGGGAACATCTGGTTATGGAGCAGTTGTTGAGAGGGTGGATATAGCTGCTCAAACTTTAGCACGATCTCCCACATCATAAGGCGGGTGAATCACGTTAGTGCGGGTATTCTCGCCCTGGACCGGTAGTTCTTGGCATGGCTTAAGGTCGTATCACTTATTGTGGCTGGAACAACCAACAATGCAGGGTATGTTGGAGAAAACTACTTGAAATCAGCTCCTGTTCTAAGCATACCTAAAAAGAGGTATCAACCCACAGCGTAATCCTTATTAATTTTTGATATCCTCCATCCTTTACATCTCTCGGTGCCAATACCCATCCTCTCGTATTCCTTCCGGGGATCATATATCTTCCATCCATTGAATTTCTTCTCAATGGAGCCTGGGGCGTAAGAGTAGGCATAAAGGTTTTCTACCCCTTTGACAATTGCAAGAGCTTTGATCGACTCGAAAACATCTCTGCACTCCCGCTCTGTCTTGAACTGGAATGTAAGGAAGGAGAAATCTCGATTCCGTAGCCGCAAGTGGGCCGGTGAAGCGGCACTCGCCGGATGCCGGAAGAGGGTAGAAACGATAGGATAGGTGATCCATATTTCCCGAGGCCGCTTTACTGGCTTTGTTTGTGGGGGTGGGGTTCGAGAAGCTGATTGAGAGGATGATTCAGCTTCGGGATCTATCCGGAAAATGAGATGGTGGGGAGTAAGGTGGAGGGTCCCAACTGTCGGCTGCCCATGATGTAGGATAGTCACGTTCTCAACCTTAAAATCCTCAGGTACCTCTATGTCAGTTGATAGTTCGCAAGTATCTTCTTGGGGCGGAGTGAAGATAGAAGAGACACGTGCTTTAGCGACTCGGATATACTCCATATTCGATTAAGTGAATAAATGAGGAGAGCTGCTCTATCCCTTCGGCAAAGTGAGGCGGGTGACTGGACTGCCGGTTGCTCTCCCTCAAACCGAACAGCAAGAAGATACGGCAGTCAATCGTAGCGACGTTTGATGGTGGCGGCGAAAAATTGTATAGTCAGGAAATACTAAAGCTACCAGCGGTCTTGTGGTAGGGAGTTTGTATCTAACCCTATAATACTGAGGGTTTCGAATGATGATGATAGAGGTGAGATGCCCACTCGTGCCATATCAAGTGTCAAGGCCAGTGTCTGGCTCAGTTGGCGAGCAGGATCTCCTTGCAGGTGTGTGTCAACCCCCCTGTCATGCCTAAGACAGAGATGACTAAGGTGTGCCTCGGTATTTTTCAGTGATCATGTGCGTAGGTACGATCACAAAGCCCTGGTCTGAGGTTTACACATCTCCGCGAATTTGTGATAACCGAGTCACAACAGAAATAATAATAGGGGAGTTTCTCAATCCCCGATCCTCCTCACCCTCTCCATCAACCACCCCTCTGTTTTCGATCACCGAAGAAAAACGACTCCTTTTTTCTTTCTTTTTTTTCTTTCTTTTTTTTCTTTCTTTCTTTCACTCTTTCTTCCTCCGCAAACCGTAACGGCAAGCCCTCTCCACTAGCAATATATCGAAATCATGCTAACGATGATTTAGATGTTTGGTTTCGGGGTCTCGAGATCCGCTCGCATTCTCCGTCCGCTCGTTGGGGGGGGGGCATTACGCCCTACCCCTTCTCTCTCTCTTACTAGGGGATTGGCTGTCACCGGTCGTGGGAAGGTAAGTAATCTTCTTATAAATAACTACTCGCAATGTCGTGACGTTTTTAAAACAGACTACTATTGCATGCTACCAAAATTCCAAGACTTGGTCAATTTTTGGCTGTATGCAATAGTAGTCCGTTTTACAAATGCCACGACATTGCGAGTAGTTATTTATAAGAACGTCACGACATTGCGAGTACAGTACTGAACTTATGCTAACCGGGACTCAACTATGATTTAGACCGTTCTCTGTTCCTTGGTTGGGGGGGGGGCTTTTCGTCCCACCCCTTCTCTCTCTCTTACTACGGGACTTGCTGTCACCGGTCATGGGAAAGTAAGTAATCTTCTTATAAATAACTGCTCGCAATGTCGTGATGTTTTTAAAATGGACTGCTATTGCATACAGCCAAAAATTGGTCAGTAGAGTACTGAATGTTTGCTAACCTGAGAGTCAACATATTTAGATACTCTACCATACCGGAGGTGTGGGCCCTATGAGTGCCCGTCGTCCCATTGTTCTTCAAAAATCGCCGGCTGGTAAAATCTTCTTTACAGATGACATAGCCGAGGTGGCAAACATCTTTTTGCCCAAAGATACCAATACGGCCCAACATCACTCTCACGGCGAAATTGAGGCACCCCCGAGCGAAACTGAGGTGAAGCCTGACTTCGAAACCGGGGCTGGAACTGCAGAGAACCCCGGCCCCGAGACAGGAGCAAGAACCGACAACTTAGGAGAGCAGCCCGCCCTCAAGGGAACCGAAGCAGTCAAATACAGTGACGTTAGTCTCCCCTTATACTTGTCTCAGACAATAAGTATCCGGAAATACAAGTGGTGAATTTGAACTAACCTATAACTAGAGAGTGACCCGCTTGGAGACACTCTATGACCATGTTATTATTAAAGAGTTGAAAGACTTCAAAGACGGCCTAAAAGCCCTACACGACTCCCTCGATAAAGACTTTAAGGATATCCGAAAGGAGTTCAGAGATGATCTCCGCGAGCTGAGAACCCGTAACGACTCCTGGATGCGTTGGGTAATCGGTTCTGTTATCGGCTGTTTCGTTGGGGTATGTTGCAGAGCGATCCTTTCAATTTATTTGTACTCGAGTATTGACACTTCTGCAGTTCCTCGGCAAATTCATCTTTTGGGACATAGATGTCCAGCGTAAGTTCGAGGGCCGCATCAGAAAAGAGAACCAAGACGCCTTCGACAAATTGCAGAAAGAGAACCAAGACACCTTCAACAAATTGCAGAAAGAGAACCAAGACACCTTCAACAAATTGCAGAAAGAGATCGGGGATATCCCCGACAAGCTGCGCGCTCTGAGAACTTGGTTTTAGGGAGAAAGCGAAGGCTCCCCGCTCGGTTAAGGGAGGCGGGGATTGCACATAGGTCGCGGGAAAAGGGGAAAAAAGAAAAGAAAAAAAAACCAAGATGTAGCTAAACTATTATTCCCCAGGGATTTTTCCACCCCGAACGCAATTTCCCACAACTCACTTTCCTACTTTTAGCTGTGAACCGTCAATCATTACCGGCAGTTACTCGCCAATTCTTATGGACACTATAATAGTCTGCAGCCATCTAGGTACCCATCCACGGACTAATCGCCAAACACACCCACTAAGCCATTGTTCCGAGCATGTATATAGTTAGCACCAACCCAAGCCCACCAAATAAAATACACGCACGATAAGTAAATACACCATAACCCCTCTTCCCTCCCTAAGCATTCCAATCCCACCAACCTCAGTATACTTTTCGTTCACAATAGATCACTCGACTTCCACCTCCTGCGCCCTATTCCTCACCATCCTATCCAACCAGCTTTCGAAAACTCAGCCCCCGCGTGCTACACGAAACACATACTATCGCCTGCGCCGCAAAGTACACAGGAGGAAGTGAGTCCGAGGACCCAGGCGGTACAGTAGCACACAGCAGTATCAATAAAGTGAAGCTAAAAGCAGAACAGAACAAACCCGTGTTGGGGCGAGGAGCGAGTTTGGAATGATGGATTGATACGATAGATACGATAGATAAGCAAGCAAGCAAGTAACCCCACCTCCCACCGCTTCTGTTATCGGTGTATCATATCGTACCAATCACACCTACCCCGCACCAAAACAGAACAAAGCTTTCCTCGCTGAGCGTAACAGTGCAAGGGCCTGATTCGTTTTGATGGAGCATCGTAGTGCATCGCCAATACCACCACCATATTCTTTCTTCCCTTCTCTTTTGGTCCTTTTTTTCCTTTTTCTTTCCAAAATCGACGACTCTCATTGTAATGTATAGGTTGCCATATATCAACAGGGGAAGGGTGGTTGAAGGGTTTTTTTGAAAAGCGGAGAACGAAGAAACGAAAATGAAAAAAAAATTCAGGCCGAACGACCAGAACCTTGTTTACCCCCACTCCTCCTCCTACCCGCCCGTTATACGTAGGAGTTGGAAGGGGGGGGAGGTGGAAGAAGATAAAGGATCGGGAGAAGAGGGAATTTAATAGCAAATATGAAAAGGTGGAAGGAAAACCCATAGAAATACTATAAATAGGCGAAAACAAAGATACCAGCCGGAATGAACTCCAATCATCATGAGTAAAAACACAAATAGCAAGCTGCGAAATCAGACACAGGAGCGGCCATAAAGCAACCCTCTCACTCGCTGGGGAAGGAAAGGAGAAAAGAGAAAGGAAAATTGGCTGCAAACCCAAGGCGCAAGTAGAAAAAAAACAAAAGGAAAAAAAGAATCGTAAAAAATATGAAGGAAAGAAAAGAATCAAAACGCCATACCCATAGCCCTAATCCATTTCCATTCGCATCCGAAAAACCGTAGACAAAACTTAAACTTTAACGAACATTAACCAACAGCTCAGCCTCAAGGATGAACTTTCCCTCCTTGTAACCCTCCGATGCCTCATAGGCTTTATCGTACTTCCAGCCAACAATTTCATTGCACTGGCGACACGAGATGTCGCGAACGACGTGACGGCCGGTAGTCATGTTGCGCTCAACGGGTTCGGCTTCGCTAATGTTGACGACAGTATTGAAGAGGTAGGCTTTTCCATGTTGGCCACGGAAGTTCTAGAAAGTTATGTCCACCCAATGTTAACAAACTAGCCACCAGACCCACTAGTCGCTCAGCAAAACAGAGCAGAAGATGGGGCGGGGCGTGTACGCGGGACAGGATGTCTTCATGATTAGACAAGTGAGTTTTGCAGTTTTTGCATCCGTAGATACGGTTGGAGTTGAGGTAAACGTTGTAAGAGAGACCCATTTTGAGTTTCTAGTTTGATGGCCTTTTTCACCCGTTGAGCGTGGAGGGCGGGGTGGGTGTGGTGGTGGTTGTGGTAGTGGTAGTGGTAGTGGTAGTGGGGGCAGCTAGACAACGGTAAGTTAGAGCTTGATTTATTTCTGGAGCTTTGGTGTCGCTTTTTGGTGTGGTTGAATGCTGGGGCGGTTGGGGTTTCGTTTACGGAATAAGGAGAAGGGATAGTGGGAGAGAAGGGTACGAGGGAGAAAGAAGGAAGGAAGAACAAGCTGGGATAGACATACCTTATCTATGACGTGCGGCAACTGCTTACGAAGGAGTTTTCCCGGAATGAGCCGTAAGAGAAAGCGAGTGGAGGGGTGAAGAGAGACGGTGAAGGAGGGAGAGAGGGGAGGGAGGGGAGGGAGACAGAGGAGGGCAGAAGGCAGACTATTGGAAGCAGTGTTCACGTGGTTTGTCACGTAACTGGCTTTGATCGTGTTGAACTCTCTCTCACTTCGACAGTTGACGCGCCGAGGCGGAGGAAGTACCGTAACTTATTAATAGCTTGGAGAGTTCGGTTTGCGGGTGAGGAAACTTGGTTTGCATAGGATCGCAGTGTGTACGAGTATAATATCAGGTTGGTAAGAAAGCATTCAAAGACCGTAGCATCAACTGCTTTATTAATCCGGCGCTAATACCGTACTCGCTCAGCCAACAAACCTTTGTATCTTACGAAACATTGTATTGTACAAACTAGAGAACAGAAGAAAAGTAAAAAAGAGACAAGAGAGTGAGCAAAAAGTCCCTCAGTGTATCGATTTATACAGTACTATAACCTCGACCAGAAGACCCTCAATTTACATTCACATGGAAAAGCCGAGTAATCTTCTATGATGTTAAGCCACGGTATCTGACCCTCCATTGACACCCCCTCGTCTCGCATTAACTTCTGACAAAGATAGTATCGTCGAGCTCTGCTTCCAATAGACTACCAGATCATAATTGACACTGCTTGTCTGGTTATTAACGGCACGAGCACTACTGGTGCGTGGTACTGTCACCCACACTTTCGACGTCTACCAATTCCTCATATGCTGTTTATTTAGGACAACATGCACAATGTACCGATATGTGAGCCATATAAGGATGCTCATCGATTCCTAGGCAGTGTTCATTTATATCTATAGAAATTGTTTATTTTCAATGAGATTCACTTGTACTTTGTCACAGGTTATGACCTTACTGCCTGTAAGTTAGGCATTCAAACTTACCCGGAAGACCCTCCAACTCCAGGGGAAAATGACGAGGGTACGGTCACGGCCGGGGGCATAGCGAAACTAGGCGGATGGCGAATAGGGATCAATTGTTAGTAATTTTTTTGTAACCCTAACCTTAGCGAATCCATTTTTGCCCATGAAGTACCCCGGTTGTGACTGTAGGGGTAGGATCAAGGCTTGGCAGGGTGACTTATTAGCTAATTTGCCTTTTGCTTAGAAATCGACCATCGCTTCACGAAGGTTTTTGTTGAATTAACTAGCGGTACGATGGTTCACCATCGAACTAGCAACCACATAGCCTCACTCGAGACACGATCCTGACAGGAGGGAAAACAGAATCAACAAATAAATGCAAACTATAAAAAAAAAAGGGACTGTTGATGACCCAAGAACCCAAAGTTGAATCCAACGCCGTCCTCTGCCTTTCTGCTGGCTTCTTACCTGCCTCCATCCCCATCCTACCACTCTTCCATATTCCACTCTCCAGTCCGCCCCGTTCATCGAACACTGGTATTTAAACTCTCCCGACCCAGCAGAGAACTGCTCCAACTATCATTGTAGCGACTGCCCAAACTCCGCTAACACCAGCAGCGCCCCTCAAATCACCGCCTTTGACTGTTCCAGCAAGACGCACGACAGAGCTGATTCCCTGGTAGCTAGTAATCAACAGAGTCCTCTTGATTATCTTGCGTGAGCGAGGGCTCAATCTGTTCATCCACATACGAAGGAAGAATCCCCAGACACCCGTATAATCCTGGCTGATCTCCTCGGAAGCGGGATCGGCTGGGATGGTAGAGTCTGTGGGCCCATTTGGAGAATAGAAAATAATCTCGCTAGCAGCCCAACCAACAGGCATCATCATCATGGCACGAGCGAGAAGTACCGCTTCCGGAGCATCATGTACGCGCACCACTGACTCCAAATCCCAGCCAGATCCCAAAAGCCAGGAGGTAAGGAATTTTTTGCCCGCCGAGTAAAGGACCAACTGATAGATACTGGATGAAAGGAGGGTTGTCAGGAAACGGGTTGCATCGATCTTGTGCTGTGTTGTGGTCGAGTTCTTAGATGAAGCGCGAAGGAAACGAAGGGGAAGGTAGGTTGACAACAGGTCTATCGCGGTGGTCACGGCAAGGGTTGGAAGGAGCGGCGAGTGGCTTGGCTGGTAGGTATGCAGATAATGAAGTGCAGGCGAAAGAGTGAGTGTAGCCAGACAGGCTGCCTGTGAGGCTAGAGGGGGAAAAAGGAGCATTGTCAGTAGACTATCGCAACCTTGTGATGAAGCCGAACGGCCATACCATCCCATCCCCCTATCCAGTAACCCAGGACCTCTACGATACGCCATCCGACCACTCCTAGATAATCGTTTAAAGTGGTCATCGGCCGTTCAACGGCCATAATATCGTGGCCGATCCATGGATTGGCGAGGTAGCTAAGGCCGGCAGCGAGCGCGAGGTTGAAAAACACGAGAAGTACAGGCCTTAATTTAGAGGGAATGGCGTTAGATGCTGCGCATATGATCGAAGTCATTTTTGTTCTCAGCTTTTCGGCGCGTTTGACAGAAAAAAATGGATGCTTGCAAGGAGAGAAGGAGGGTGGTAAACTGGGGGAGTTGGAGGAGTGGGAGTTTGTGATGTGTCGGCTGCGGCTGAACCGCGGATAGAGAAAATAACTTGGCGCCAAGAGAGCTTTATGATCCGGTATCTAACACAATTTATGCACACCAGGAGCCATCGTTGCTGGGAAGGAAACACTTAGATACAGTATGACAATCTGGCTTGGCACCGAGGAGTTTTCTCTATCCGGATACTTTCCGCATTGCTGGGAAGGGGGAAGGGGGATAGTACTCGTACGAGTAGCAAGGTTTATTTGCTTGTTTGGGGGTTCGGATGGTACCGTGCTGTGCCTAATTTGACTTATGATACTTTGCCTTTTGCTGCTAGCTAGCTAGCTAACTACCTAGCAAACTACCTAGCACACAAATAAGTATCGAAAGCGCAGTCCAAAATTGTGTCCCAAATGCCGGAGTAATTGGGAAAGGCGCTGGGACGTCTAGAACCCTGCTCTTCCCATTTGGATTAAAGAGGAGAAATCACAGCAAAAAAAGTTTCCCTTCTAGCCCTCAGTTTGTATGAATATGAAGAAAAATACAACAGACCTGATTGGGCGATCCCAACGTCCTAGCTGGATTCTCAATGATTCCGGCTTTTGAAGCAGTCTTGGAGATATCGGTACGCAAGATTACCGGAGTGTGCTCGGGCGACGTGGACTAAGGAACGGGCATCTGTTGTAAATCACGGCAAACTTTTCCTCCTCTTTTATTCCCGCTTCTGCTGCATACAGCGTAGTGCCAGCACATATATTAATAGGGTGTGGTAGTGATCTGCCTTTGGGGGTCGGGCGAATGAGAGGGAGGTTCACTAGAGTCGCTCGAGTTTGGAGAAATTAACATAAGCAGGACTATGCTTCTGTAGTTGTGATAGATAAGTTTTCGTATTGGTATGGTGTCTAGGGTGTGATTGACCGTTGGGGTGTGAAGGCACGAACTATGACAATAGACTGGTTGTTGTGTAATTGGGGAAAAACAAGGGGATAGGCAAGATGAAGAGGTAAAGGGGGTAGTAGCGCCATGAATTTATTGCTTTTAATGTAAAGTGGGGAGAGATTTTTATGGGGAGTAAAAAGGCGAACAGCTAAGAACATATGATGTGATTTAAGGAGGAGGATCCATGTATTGAGTAGAAAGTATGTATGAGCGAGGGAGGGGGGAGAAAGTGTGGGACAGGGAAAAGACCTAGTCGAACAGAAACTAAGAACAGGTGGGTAAGCATCACCGAGTGATATCAATATGATACTACAACACTCCCCTCCCTTCTTGCTGCATACCGTGAGCATATACAGCTAAAATTAAATTAAAATAAGAAGTGAAGCAAGAGATATGGGAAGAGAGAAAGCGAAAGGAACTAGAGTCAAGAATTGCGCACTTGATATTTCTAAGATAATTTCCACGAGGCCCATCGAAACCGCATCCGAGATGAAAACCCAGTAGAACAAATTTCCGCGATAAGTAGCATCTTTGTGAAGCGGGAATAGCCAGTGGGCTTCTTGGATTGCCTCGGGACAGGGGCCATATCTCGCTTTAAGTGTGGGGGGTGCGACGGCGGATCCTGCTTTCACAACTTCTATGTCATGAGCCTAACAGATTGGAAGGCATGGCCATCTAGTAGCTTCCCATTAGAATTGCCGGTAAACTCTGAATTAGGATGGTAGGGTCGTAGGGAAAGGGAAACTGACAATTCTTTGTGTTAGTTGGATGGCATAAAACTGGCTTTGGTACCGGGGAGTGAGCTGTGTGAGGAAAAGATGTGTATGGTTGAGGGCAGTATGGGTGAAAGCAATACCTGGCTCTATTGATACCTAGTGTGCATGAGTGGTCCTATAATTGCCCGTATTTCGTAAGAGTAGGATGTCTAGAACCGTACCCATGTTCCTTGATCTCATTTAGTTTAGTATTTGAACCAAGTTAGGTTGAGAGAGTGACAATCTTTTATCTTAAAGCGTTATTAGAGGATAGGTTTTTCAGACGAAGGGTAATGGCCAATCTCCAGTACTAGATACTATCTTGCCTCCCCGGAATCAGTCATTCGGCAGTATGCTTGATAGTTGACTCAATGATATTATACCCTCTTAAGGATAATGGTGATTGTAGAAGAGTGAGATGTCGTGGATATAGAAGAGGATGAGAGCATTCTTACGGTTGGTATAACGCTCTATTTTGTTGACAATTTTTAGGGGGGGTGCTAAGGTGGTTTTCCATCAGAGTCCTGGAGACTATTCCCTCGCTCAAAAGATAGCCCGAACAAAACTTTGAGGCTGGCTTGATGATAATATTTCCGATCTGCGCCTCTGGCATGGTCAAAGAGCCAGTGAGCATCGCATGTCCTAAGAGTAGCATTGATACTATGCCCATTAAGAGCTAATGTGTCGCTTTGGAACTGGGCGATTGAGTGCATATGGCCAATTATCCCAAGTCATTGTACCGAGCTACAAAGCCCATCCATCAGTCCGAAGCATTGGTTAACCTTTTCCGATACCAGTACTAGTACATTCCCCCCACTCTCGGTGTCAGACTCGGCGGATTAATAATCGCGGAGATTACGCGAATACCGGCACCGAATTTCTCCTACAATTGATAGTGGCGTCAAACCCATTTATCCAAAAGGAGCAATCATAATTCCTGAGAAATTCCGGTCATACCGGATCACTCGATAGTCAACCCACATCCGTTGCAATTCCCCGACCGCCTTCTACTTGTAGATGCGATTCTGTTCCTGACAAATGCGGTGTGCCCAGAAATTTGAAACGCACCTAGTACCACACACATCGGTAAATTGGCGAATAGTAGTGTCTTTGTACTCCCGGGGCCTCCGCTGCCGTGATAGATTATTATCACAAAAGTTTGTCCAGGAGCATTCTGGGTTTCCCCTAACCGGAGGTTCCGGGCTGCTGGGTGAAGGTGTCAAAGGTCTCTCACTGGGGAGCGGGGCTGTTGAGAAGCTCGATACTCTAGGGCAACGCTACTACTCTCCGAGCGCCCTGGTAAGAGAGCAAGGAACGCTTAACAGTGTCGTACACGGATGCACCGGTATGCTTCGCCTTGATGTGTACTTAAAATATGTACTCGAGTACAGCTGCACAGGTAGGATGCTGGTGCGTTGTGCTTGTACTTGTACCATCTGGGATTAAATTCTGGTTGTCAACGATGTGCCCAGGCCACTGCCAAGAAGTAGAAATTTATAATCCTCCCAGTTTAACGGGATCATCCGGCGAACTCTTCTGGACATGCTATGTCTCAGAACTAACTGAACGAGAGAAGCTTTTTGCGGATTAGGAATGGTCCGGCGTAAACTCCTGTATCAGGACGACGCCGCCCGTTACTGAACTCGGCGAGGTGACCAGGGACCCCTCAGCGTGCCGTGGGGTGGGTTTGCTTGTCGACTGGTGCGACCACAGAAGACAGAGAGGACCAAGGGAGAGACATCCTGGGCCAACAGCCAACGGTATGTGGGGTGGCTTTGGGTTGTGTAACTAGTGCACTTAACTCACATAATGTTGGGAGTGAAGTGATGATGGATTATAGGTTTTAGAGATGGTGCTGGCCCGCAATTAGAAGGTAGAAGGAGAGCAATGAAGAAGGAGTGTTGCGTGAGTAGGAAGGAGAGAAAAGAGGGGAAGAGGGGAAAAGCAAGCATAGGCAAAGTGAGGCTTTTGTTTTGGAATGGGATGAGAGATGGGAAATCATGCTACAAGTACTGTACTGGTACTCGGGTATAGCCAAGTTCCCAGAGTTCTCATACGCTTCCTTGTACCCCAAGAACAATACCTATTGATAGGCGAAGAACGGCAGGAGCCACTTAGATAACTGTTTTCGGATACTCCTCGAGGGGCATTGTAAACTTTTATCGAAATTTGTTTTGCTAAATAATAAGAAAGAGAGGTTCTAGAAGTGTTCCTAACGGCAGTACTGGAAGGGTATTGGAGCTTTGCGGGAGCAGCTGTACTAGTACAACTTTTTTTTTTTCTTTTTTTCTTCTGGTTATTGAACTACTCGGTGCCTCCAAGCACAGCCCTTCACTCTGCACGATAGCTGTATAATTTCTACTCGTAAATGCCCCACCGTATTATACAGTTACAAGGCAGCCTACTGCTCGAGCGGTACCGTGCCGGCACTCGAGTATTGTGCCGCCGGGGTCATGGTGCAAGCAAAGCCCGTTTGCCATTGTACCTTATTTGAGCACCGGTACTCAGTCTGCTCTTTGCTTCTTCCATCCTAGGGAACGACTCGAATGGGATGGCATCAGTCCTGCGGGAGTGAAGAAAGCCGTTGACGCCTTCTCCGAGTTTGGTGTGGTTGGGTTGATTTCTTTCTACTCACCAGGGGGGTGCCATCCTTATCGATTTTGAAAAGGTTGTCAGTGCTGGGGTTTCTCAAAGACTTTTCTTTTTCTAAAACGCAATTTCCCACACTCCTTCTTTTGGCTATGAACTTTACCTCTCTCAGTTAGAGAACCGGTCTGAACCCCTGCCGTGGAGTCAAGAAAAACAAAAACAGAGAAAGCTGAAGGACTGACGAACTGACGACCATTGAAAACCGATAATCACACGTGTTGAGCCTGTTTTTTTACTCAGCAGCGTCGGAATTCTTGTTCAATGCGTCCCTAATTTTTATCCTAGCGGGCTCGAACATAATAGTATTGGCCCCCCAGTTCACAATCCCATTATTACCATAAGAGAAAGTAGCAAAGGGAAGAGAGAAAAAACAAACAAAAAAAAACCTCTCCCTTTCACAAATCAAACCAGAATCAGTGGGGTAATCCTTTAAGCCTTTTCCTTTCTCTCACTTGGATTTGTTTTATGGTGCTGAACTTTTTCTTGGGGAGCCTCAATTATCCTCCATTCGCACTTTACTTGCCCGGTATTCAATTGCCCACAAGCTCTTCCTGTTGCTTCTAACTGTTGTATGAGTATCATACAATCTAGGTGTTGCACCAATTTTACCCCCGGAGAGCTTTCTCAATCGAGGCGTACTAATTGAGTTCTTCTCTGAGGTCTCTTATCCTAATGGAGCAAGGTGGAAAAAAGAAAGGAACGGAAAGGAAGAAGAAAAAGAAAGAAAGAAAAAAAAGGAAATGCCAAGCGGGTTCAACACCTCGGCCTTTGTTATATTTTCAAAAGGAAAACTTCTAGTCATCATTCTCTGGAATGGGCATTCACTGCGGCGAGAATTGCAGCAGATCTGATTCAGGGGGTGAACTTACAGCAGAATAGTCGACATTTGTGCCCAGGCACGAGAGGGGACGAGGCAACCGCATAGCCTAGCTTTCTCTCCTCTGTGGGTTCGGACGGGGAACGGGTTTTTCGCGCGGTGAGGAAGTCTAGGAGGTGCCCAGCAGTTTTGAATGGAGACCTCTAAATCGCTTTTAGCAGCGATTGATCGGTATATATCACAAACGACCATATCAATTGTTGCTTTCCATATTCCTCCACCAACATTTCTTGTTTGGTGTTCGGGGCAAGATCTATTGAGAAGGGGATATTAATAATAACTTGATAATGTGGAGGATGTACCGGTAGTCGAGCACAAAACCTCGCGCAGCATCCCCGTTTTTTTACCACACATACCGGCACTCGTACAGAATTCCTACCGACAAGCAAGACATTTCAAGATTTCAAGCCTGCCTGGCCGCAGCTGCACCACCGACGCGCATACAGAAAGCAGGAACAGAAAACCCGCATACGTCTTGGTCAAACTGAGCATGCCTGCAACTTTACATTTTCTTCACCACCCTTCATCATTTGCTCAAAAATAGAAAGACTTCAATTTCTTAAACCTGAAAGATCTGCGGAGGCTGGAAAGTCCTGTCCTCATTTGTGGCGGAATACCATATTTCTCCACCGTCTATGCCTCCGCGGCAACCATTCTGTCATATTTCATCGGTTTCAGTGCAACAATCACCTTTTACGCAACTAGTTGCTTTAATACGCAATACCTTTCATTATCAGAAGGGGAAAGGATACGAGATATAAATATAGAAAGAAAAAGAATACCCCCTTCAGAATTGGCTGTCGCAGAATCTCTTAGGCCCGTCCTATCAACTTTCATCCGTTTTGCGGTAGGGTTTAGACAGCCTTAATCCAGTTCTTTGGAATCACCAACAACTATATATTTTGTACGTTATAATTTAATTTGTTATCCGCTATTTTGTAGTATCCCAAAGATGGCCATCCGATATTGGGGCTTGGGCGACTGATCGCAGGAAGGACAGAATCACACGAATTAAAATCTTGATTACCCACGGCGACGCTTTCTAGGACATCTATCTTGCACACCGCTCATAGGAAAACCCTAACGCCCGGGCGCCCTCCTTTGGGTTTGTGAGGTTTTTGGTGCGCCAGAAGTGTCCTGAAAAGTTCTTAATCTAGAGTTGGGAGTTAACTTATTCCCATTGGTGTTTTACGCTTATCAATTTAAGTACATCCGCAGCTGCAGCTGCAGGAGAGAAAGGTTGGGACCAAGGCGAGTACAGTATTCCCTTTAAGTCATAGGGTGGCGGTTTCATCCCATTGGTCTTTTTGTGACCGCCCTACTTGATACTGTATTGTTCGTGCTACGGCATGTGCTACGACATACTGGAAGCACCGCAAAAGTTATAACGAGAAAGGAAGCATCAAAGTGTGTTGCATTGCTGTCCCTCACTTGCCCTGGGAGGCAGTTAGGCTGCTTTAGGGATTAAGACAAAGGTTTGGTGGCTGGTAACTTCGCATATCACGGGGGCTCTGAAGGACCCTTTTTTTTTTTTTTTTTGAGGCCTGGAATAGCAGCCACGGGGGATTTTACCATCTGGATATATCTTTTGGAGAGAGGAGTTTCTGGAAAGCCGGAACATCACTGGTTGGGTACTGGCTATATCGTTCTCCGCACACTTAGATGATGCTCCGTGATCTAGAGGACTTTTCTTCTAGTTCGCAGCCGATACACTCCACGCTTGGGCACCGCTACGTCCCCCACACCCCACTTGGAATCAGAAGTCAGCAACAACTTAACAAATCAACGCTATTTTCGGCCTTTAAGGCTCCACTCTCTAGCCCAGCCCCAGAATCAAGTAATTTATCCTCGATGAATGGTGCAGCAACAGGCGCAGACCGAAGCAATATATCGAACATTGGTAATGCGATGGAATATACCAACAGTGGATTAGCTGGTAGGGCGTGTGTCGACGGATATGGGAAGACTTCCCCAGCAGATGACACAGCGGATGCGCCAAGAGTGGATTATACCTACATGAGCCAACAGGAGCAGGGTCAGCTTGACAAGGAGGGGGGGCGTCACACACAGGATGAAGGCTACGTATACAATAGGATTGTTTCTGAGGGTAAGAGGCATATAGGAAGCAGTATACCATTTTCTACGAGAAGCAGGATGGAGAGCGAAAGCGGAGCGGTTCGTGGAGATGCGAGAAGAGATGGGGTGGGCGCTAGAACCGATGGGGGATTCAGAGATATGGCGGGGGTTGCAGCAGAAATACCGCCGGTCAATCTTTCGAGTGCGGGGTATGACATAGATAGCGATGAAGTGGGCGAAGGGATGGGTATTAGAACTGGCGATGAGGACCATCCGGGCCAGGAGGGTAGGGAGGGGGCTCAGGGTGCCTTGAGAATGACGGAAGCGGGGCAGGGACAAGGGCCAGCTCCAACGTGGAGTGAAACAAAAACTAAGGTTCGTTTCCCGTTTTTTTTGGCTCAGAGTTGAGGGTGTTCCCGAGCCACTACTTGGAGCACTCTTGACACTACTTTCACAAGTTTAGGCAGATTCTGGCACCTTGATCCCTAAACAAGCTACTGCGATCACTAGCTTCAATCGGCCTATGGGAGGGGCGACTTTTAGTCACTCTAAGCACATCTAAGTTCTAATCTAACAATTAAGCATAGGCAGGAAAAGATAGAAAGCGACTTCCACTGGCATGTGTCGCCTGTCGCCGCAAGAAGATACGATGCTCCGGTGAAAAGCCTGACTGTCGTCATTGTGTTCGGTCGAGGACTCCTTGTCTCTATAAACAATCTACCCGCAAAGCAGCTCCTAGAGCAGACTACATGGCTATGCTCGACCGACGGTTGAAGCGTATGGAAGAACAGCTAATCAAGAATGTGCCAAAGGAGGAAATTAGTGCTGTACTTAGTACTACGGGGAGGTCTGCTGTAAGGCCGAGTATTTTAACAACTAGCGCAAGATCCGGTGCTTCGGCAAGGAAAAGGACGGCTGCAACGGCATTTGGGGATGAGTTAGATATATGGGCTAGAGGAGATAGCTCAACTACACGGAATGGGATGGGTATGCCGGAGACGTGGGAGGATAGCCTTTTGGGGAGGGTAGGGCGAACAATAGATGCCGACGATGGGAGCCATGCCCTACCTCCAAAAGATATCCAAGAACATCTAGCAGAAGTCTTCTTTGATTACGTCTACGGACAGCCGTATCTCCTACTGCACAAACCTTCATTCATGAGGCGATTACGGTATTACCCCTCTTTGGAATGGTTCTCTCATGTTGTGGAGAGTAGGTGTACACTACTACAAGTCGGATTATTTAATGGGTTTCTACAGGAGTGGAACCGCACCGCCGGTACTAGTTCTTGCTGTCTGTGCTATATCGGCCCGGTTCTCTAAGCACCCAGCCTTGCGCCATGATCCACCCTTTCTTGCTGGGGAGGCGTTTGCGAGCGAGGCTCGACGGCAGATACTAAAGAAATTCGATACCCCTAATATCACCAATGTTACTGTCTGCGTATTGCTAGGTCTCCACGAATTTGGCACATGTCAGGGAGGTCGAAGCTGGGCAATGGCCGGAATGGCCACCCGCATGGCGCATGCGATACAATTGCATAAAGAAGCAAATAATGACCCACTCGGAAGGCTACACTCAAGACCAGCTAGCGATTATTTCCACCAAGGCGAAGGGGGGTATATGTCCTTTGTTGATAGAGAAATCCGCCGGAGGTGCATGTGGTCTTGCTTCATACTGGATAGGTTTACTTCATCGGGGACGGAAAGGCCACATTTGATCGCCGAGCCGGAAATCGAGATTCAATTGCCGGTACACGATAGGAATTTGGAGCTGGGTATACCGGCGGTGACAGAACAGCTTGATGGAACGGTAAAGGATTCTGGGGAAGAAGTTGGTGATGTCACGGGTGATATGGGGGTTGCGGCCTATATGGTCAGAATCGTGGCCCTTTATGGAAGAGTCGTTAAATATCTTAACCAGGTTAGCGGGCCAAAAGCCTTAGTATCCATTCTGCTCCTTTCTTTCTTTTTTTTTTACTTCATCCTTAATATTTTCTACGGAAATCCAAGCCCCCTTAAATTATGGAAATACAAGGCAGATTACAAATATCGAGTCTTTTTATTGACTTCTCTTAGGGGGGCAAAGACCGCGACCCCTGTGACATCTGGGAGCCAAATTCCCAATTTGCGGTCCTCAATAAGGAGATAAACCGATTCGAAGAAAGCCTACCTAGTCGCCTTCGATATACTCCCGAAAACATACAGGTTCATATCACAGAACATCTCGTCAGCCAGTTTGTTTTTGTGCATATTGCCCTTCATCAAGTGCGACTCTTTCTCAATAAATCAGGAGTCCCGACGCCTACCTCCCAGGGCCAGAGCACTCCCCTGGAGTTTGGAAAGAAGGCAGGAGAAATCGCCTTGTCATCGGCCACAGAGATATCACGAATTCTCTTAGATGTCGAGGGACGTGGAGTGCTTGTAGTGGCTCCTTTTACAGGGTATTGCGCATTCAATGCTAGCATGGTGCACATGGTGCGAATGTTCTCATTCTCTACTAGCAGAGAGATACAAGAGGAATCAAGAAGCAATATGCAAATATGTCTGAGGTTCCTGATGCAACTAAGACAATATTGGGGTCTCTTCTATTCTATAACAGATAATCTCAAGAGATTATACCGTAAACTTGCCGACTCCCTTGCACAAGGTTCATCGTTCCCTGAAGAAACCACTCGAACATTGCAATATGGAGACTGGTTTCAAAAGTACCCACGAGGGGTTAGCGCCAGTGACTACAAAGAAGAAATGACATCAAAGCCCCCCAGTTCAGATGAGGCCTCTGTCCGGGATGCCGTGCTAAGCCAAAAATCAAACCTTCAGACCGCAGACGAGTTCTTTGCAAGATTAGGGCCATCGAGACAGAAGCGCCCTCCCGCCGCCCCTCCCGCCCCAGTGCCTCAGCCTCGCGCTCCCGGGGCCCAGACACAATCTCACGTTCGTACATCTCCCTCGATACGTACACAGGCAGCCTCAAGTATACATTTGGGAGGTTCACCTACTTCCTTGCATCACAGTCAATCACCCGCAACACATCACTCGCCAATGAGTGCATCTCCTGCAACCATTCCCACTCCAACGATGGCTCAAGGTCACAGTGAGGTGGAGGGGAAGTTAGACCCCCAATTACTAAGTCCACCGCAGATATCCAATCCGCAAAGTATGCCCCAGCAGACAAACCTTTATCGCACAGACTACCAGCGGCAAGCCCAAAGTGCCCAACACCAGCCAGCAATTCCCTCCTTGGTTTCGGGTATATCCTCGCACCAAGTCCCGTATCCCAATTATCCCATTACCCTGCCTAGGGGCCCTGCGGCTATAGATACGGGAGGGATGGGAATGCATCACCCCCAGGCCCGTCAACCGCACTCTCCACATCAAGAACACCATCCTCAAAGTGCACCTTCCCAATATTCCTTCTACGATCTATACTCTTCGGGATCAGACCCCGCATTCATAATGGCTGCGACATCGCTTAACAGCGGGATATGGCCTGAGCTCCAGGATCAAGTGAATGGAGCAGATGTGAATGCTTTTACGGAACAGCCGAGCAGCGCGTGGTTCCTGCCGTTCAACTCGTGCCCTCCGGACTTCGAGCCAGGAATCGGGGGGATGGAAACCATAAATATCACGGGTGTCGGCGGAGGGAGGGCTGGTGCCGGTGCAGCAGCGGCAGCGGCAGCAGGAGGTGGTTTCTTGGGGGGAGGTGGACATGGTGGAGGTGGAGGTGGTGGTGAAGGTGGAAGTGGGGGTAGGCTACCGCATCTAATATCTGGAAGCGGACAGGTCCGTCAGGGAGGAGGAACTGGTCCGAGTGCTACCGCATATCATGATCACAATGTACGATGATAAAAATGAGGGAAATTAAAGCCTAAATAAACGGCTCTTGAAAAGATACACATGCATATTGAAAGGCAAAAGGAAGACTGTTGTGCTGGCAATATAGTTTTACCCATCCACACACCCACACACTCACACAAACGCATACATAAACATCTAGACTAGTTCCCTCACCTTCCCCCTCCCCCTCCCCTTTTCCCCCACCCCACTCCCTGATCCTACCTTACCTTCCCTACCCTCCCGCCGCGTCCCTGTGCTACCCTTCTCATCTCATCTCATCCCATCCCATCCCAATCCCCACCCTCATCCCCTCCCTCCCCTCCCTCCCTCCCTCTCCTCAAATGGGAATAGACCAAAATTTAATAAAAAAAGTAATCAAAAACCGCACCCACCTTCCCTCTCGCCAAAATACGATACCACCACCCTCTCTCTCCCCAAGAACCACAGAAAATAAATAAAAACTAGTGTGTCAGGTGACTTTAAACACTTTGGATAGGTGCATAAGGCATCAGAGCCCAATTCCCACCCATCCGTCCATCCATACAGAAAAGTTGCACAACCCCGTCCGTCGCACATGAAAGTACCCAGTTAGTTCTACTCTATGATAAGTTAGTCTAAGACCTCCCCTCCCTCCCCCCTCCAGCTGAATAAATAAATAAATAAATAAACCAACGGAAACGCCCGTTTTTTTTTGCTTTCTTTCTTTCTGGGGATTTTCCCCACGAGATGGAGCTAATGCAGGTATCCAGAGTGGTCAAAGTCAGGTGATGGGCTGAATTATTATTGGCTGGTTGAAGGGGAAAAGGAAGTGTGGAATGGAAGTGTATTTATCCTGTTTTTTGTTTGTTCCAGCGCTTAAGTCTATTTGAATTTATTCTTTTTTTATATTTTTTCGAAGGAGGTCTTTTTGATTGGGTGGGAAAATGAATTGATTGTGTTCGAGTAGTTAACGAGTGAGGGAGTGTATGATATTTTTTTTCTTTCTTTCTTCCCTCCTTTCTTGCGGTGGTTTCTTGACCGCTGGGTTGAGGAGTGTGTATGGAGTTACGGTAGTTAGGTTGCGCTGACTGACTGGCTTGTAGGATTATCTTAAAGATCGATTGGCACGATATCCGACGGGAGCTCCGAAGCGAGCGAGAGAAGGGGGGGGGACGGGGAGGGAGGAAGGGAGGGGTAGTGTGCGTTTAGTGAGGGGTTGATTTTTGGTTCCTTGATTTTGTTGATATTATACCAGTACCGGTACTGTATCAGACGCACTGGTGATGGTTAGATCTTGTGTTAGGTTGTGAGATAGGGTAGTCTACTCGAGTACACCATGAACACGTTCAAGTGCGATCCCATGGATGGATGGAGGGGTGGAATGCAGGAAGGTGGCGAAACTTCGCTTAAAAGCCACAATTACAGCACTGCACAATATATCCCATGATTACCCTATTCATGTTCATTCCTTTTGCGAGTTTATTCCCATCTCTCTCTCTCTTCAGCCCTTCCGCTCTTTCCATTTATCCAACTCACTCATTAATCTACCGGTAAAATTATGTCGGGAGGTATCATATATGTCTCTGCGGGGGGTGGGTACCGTACCCCCAGGAAGCCCCCAAAACACGCAATGAGTATAAAATCTCCTAATGATATTGTGGCGTCAATGATACTTACTAAAATAGTGCGCGTATTTCATAGTCCGAGCTGCGTATTTATCGTAACTTTCCGACATTCCTATGATATGATACTTCCAAACATACCCTCCCAACCCCAATTTCATTTCACCCGTTATTCCCGTTTTTGAACACCCGTACAAAGCACATTACTAGCATCAATGGTCTACTGCAATTAATAGTACAAAACCATGATAAGCCAAAAGGAATGAAACAAGATTATTTAAATTCACATCCGGACGTTCCTTCCGAGAGAGAAGCGCGACCTGCAACGAGACGAATGCGGTAAATTAAAAACCCCCGCCCCCGCCCCCCCGCCTTCCCCCCCCCTTCCTTCCCCCTCTAGCGCGAGAGCTGAATCTTGATTTCTTCCCTCTTCTTGCTTTCTAGAGTAGCAACGGTCTATTTACTATATTTGTAGCCATCGTAATTTCCTTTTTTATGCTATATATGACCCGCTTGGGGTAGCCCGCTTCGGGTCTGGCGTTGATTGTACTTACCCGACTTGGGCTTGATGCTTTGGAATTTCTTGTGATATTGGGATCATCCGACCTCACTCACTCACTCACTCACTCACTCACTCTAACGTCTCCCACTGGCGACTTCTGCACTGTGCTGTGCTGAACTATATTGTAGCTATCATAGCTCCCCCTTAGTTTCCAGCTGCTCCCCAGTTCTACTCTCTTTTCCTTGCTTTTCTTTCAAGGTTAGAATACCGTAAAGGGCTTACCGGTACCCCTCACTGAGACATCTCCCCTTCTTTCTTTCCTTCTTTCTTCCTTTCCTTGGCTCACTCGCTCGCCCACTCCCGCCGGACTATCTATCGTAAACCAAGACTAAAAAAACAAAAACAAAAAACGATCAACCAATCTCGAACTCGCCATATTATTATTTTTGTTTTGCTCCTCCTTCCTCCTCCTCTTTCCTCCTCCTCCTCCTCCTCCTCCCCCTTCCACGCGTCCATACATTTCTACCCTCGCACATTGTTAAAAGCCCAGGTAGGTACCATACTATACAGTGAATTGACCCCCCCCCGGCCAAAAAAACAAAAACAAACAAAGCACGCAATATTGGCGTTATCCTACCACTCTTGTATCCACTGGAATACCGGCAGTGTGATAACCATTGTATCGCGGGGCGATCCGCACGGACGCGAAATTGCAAGTGGTCTTGATGTGGAAGAGCACGGTACCTAGCACAGTAGTCTACATGCATGACTGAGCTGATGAAAGAGAGAATCCCCTCCCAATGCCAGTACAGTGCTTCGAGGCTTGCTTGCTTCCCTGCTTCCTTGCTCGTGACATGTGTGGTATGGCGTGATAGTCTATGAGCATGACTTACGGCGAAGTTTATCGCGGAATGGAGTACAAGGGTAGGAACTTCTTAGCCGGAACAGGCAGGGAGACGTTCGGCCGGTTAGCCTCGAGTAACTCTGCCATAGCATCTTACCGGACCTTGTAAGTTCAGCGCAAGGCGTAGATGAGAGAGGAGGAGCTCAAGGGAGGGTAGATAACTGTATATCCTACTTGTGGGGTTTCTTTTTTTCTTTTTTCTTTTTGGGGTTGAGGGAAATAGATGATTTGTAGATTTGGCGTGGAGAGGGAGAGAGGGAGAGAGAAAGAGGGAATTGTATCGTACTCGTAGGAAGGAAGGAAGGAAGCAAACAAGGAAGGGAGGGAAAGTGCACGATTAGTTATGGAGTAGAACGGCGTGGAGTGGAGAGTTACAGTTGGAAGTGGGGAATCGTCGAGCGAGAGAGAAAGGGAGGGAGGGAAAGGAGATGCACGGGATTTTTTGGGGCTCGTGATTTTTTCGGTCACCTGTTTGTGCGACTGCTGGTGGTACGGTACTGCACAAGTGCTCGCGTCCCCACTCGCGTTCTTGACTATTCGGGTAATGATCTACCATACCGCACCTGCCTACCCACCTAAATCACGATATGGTTACTGGCTGGGTAATACCGGTATTCGCTCTATCTATCTATCGATCAATGGCTTCATACTCGCTCATTACAGCGGGCATATGGAGATTTCCGCACGGTATCGAAGGTAACCTAACTCGCCAATACGATACAAGTATGGTAGATAGAAACAACAAGCGGTACCCTGCGGTAACTGTCAACCCCCGCTCTCCCTTCCAAAACACCAAAACTGCGCTTAAGCGCTGATTAAGAAATGATCTTCCCTTCTTCCTCCCCCTCAGGCCTTACACTAGGTAAACTTATTATGATGTGCAACGATAGCCGCATAATATGATATGATGATAAACATTCATTCCTATTCGTTTTTATTCACAATAGGACTGCATTTGTTGCCCTGTTTGTTTGCATCTTTATGCCTACCGATATACCATGCAGTTGTTGCGTTGCGTTACGTTACGTTAAATGTTGAGGATTTTGTTTCTGACTCTGGCCAGACAGATGGACGGACAGCAAACCTATTGTGCTGGTCTAGTCGTGTACTGTTGGAAGAGGTGGTAGATGGTGGTGGTTGTTGCTACCAACGAATAAACCGTTATCGGTATTTCTCCTCCCCCCCCACACGGGATACGGTAAAGGTGGTGGGAAACGTGCGTTGTTTAACGGGATACAAGTAGAATGGAGGGTGATAATGGTAATGCTATAGAGGGAGAGTAAAGGGTTGGTTGAGTGGTTGACTGGTTGCAGGAAGGGGGAGGAGAGGAGAGGAGATGACCAAGCCGCCTTTCGTTTCGGCTGCGGGTGTATGCTTTTGAAAGTTTTATCATCATCATCACCATGACCATCTCTCTCTTATCCGCTCCGTGAATAGGAGTAGTAGTCATGGCAAGCAAGTGCGCACCTTACGAGGTTGACTTTTTTTTCACCCATTTCTTCCTCTTCGCATTCCCGCCCCTGTTACTTACTGTGCTCTATTCTATCCTCTTCCATTCCTTTCCATCTGCATACCTTCATGCAGACGGGCATACGGTACTTTCCTAGCAACTTATCCCCGAAATATTCACTCATTACTCACTCAAAAGCTCTACCAAGCGCGAGCGATAATCTATGATCCTCACCGCCGCTACCTTCAGCTGTAGCAACACGCACTATCTAGCAAAACAGTACAAATAGCTAAAAATAGAACTGAGAAGGAAAAAAAACCCCCCAAACACCCAGCCTCGGTCTTTTGTTTCACTATTCTCACCAGTGGACCCCCTGCATATCAATGCTGGTTTTGTCTGCCTTTTTTTTTTTTGGGAAAAATGAACCACACACCACACTTCTGCTTGCGCCAATCATTCTGCAAAACATCGGACGAATGTGTGGGGGTGTGCTTGTATGTGGCGGTGGCCAGGGCCTGGATTTTCGCGAAAGTTACAGAATCTGTGCGGTAGTCGTAGGCCTCGCTATTTATTTTTTCGTTTCTTTTTCTCTTTGCCTTTCCCCTCAGACCTCTCCACCGCGCGCGATGGTGGACGATACAGTATATTTATTTTTTTCCTTTTCCTTTTTCCTTTCGATTATGGTCCTGGGCGAACGGTGGTCCGTCGCGGTGGTGGGGTCTGGATGGGCGTTTTTTGGTTGCCTTATTGAAGGAGGGAGTGATCCTTGAACAGCTGAAGCTCAAAGATGTGCAAGTTTTTTTTTCCCCCTAGGGAACCGTCGGAGAATTTGCTTTTTGGCTCATTCTCCGCGATACCGTACCGGTACCGGTAGTCAGAATCCGAGAGGGGAAGAGGAGAGAAGGGAAGGGGGAAAAAGAAAAAGGAGGAGAGTGAGGCGGTGCTATGCATGCAGCATGCAGGATTCGAGGTTTTGGTGGTGGGAGGTGATAAGTTAACAGGTTCGGGTACAGTTCATCCAAGGGACTATCGTAATTTACCGTGTGCCCTATGAGCAAGTGCATTCTTTCGTTGATGGTCGCTGTTGATGCCGGTGTGGTTTGAGCTTGTTTGTGCGGTGCATAATATTATTATCGCGAGGTTTTTTCCGTTGGGACGGAGGAGCAGGCAAGAGGAGAGGAGGGGGAGCAGTGGATTCTGTTACTGTTTTGTATGTCAGATTTATGTTTAATCGATAGGTGCGATAAGGTGTGTTCTGTTGTATAGTATCGAGCACGGATGGTTCGGTGGATACGGTAGATACCGGTACGGCAGATCCCTCCCCCGAGGGCTCGGAAATGCAATTGTGCTGTGTGCAGCTAGGATCTCCATGAGGTTATCGGTTACTAAGTAAATTGTTTTGTTTGGGTGGGTATTTCTCCCATCCTATGCTTCCTTCAACTTGCCCTCCTAAATTCTACCCTTTGCAATGTGCTTGCGCAATTCCAGATAATGAATTCAAATACCGGTATTAAACTTGAACACGGATTACCGTGTCATTTGGGATGGCTAAGTGTATGGATCTGTAGGGGTGGATAAGGTTTTTGTGGAGTGGTGGGCAACTCAGCTGTCAGGTTACCCATACAGAAGGCTAGGTACAGTATCGCACAGCACGGTTCTGCGTGCTCCTTCCTCTGGTTTGCGTTTGTCTGCGGGCGGACACAGTGTGTAGGGTGTCTGGTAGCTGTATGGCCGTTTTATCCCACCAATCGCAAAACATGAAACGTGAGCACGGATCACAAGGTGACTTCGGTTGAGGGCTGCTCTGGATTTTGGGAATCAATCCTCCGATGGCCGGGGTTGAGTACTTGTATCATACTAGTACAGTGGGCGGTGCATCCCCCCTTTGCTCAGGAACACCGATCACTCGGTTCCACACCTATGCAGTCGGTCGGCATTCTGCAGAGCCATAGCCTCAAAGTGACCTACGATAGCATGCCCGTGCTGAAGGATACTCACACCACTGTACTCGTAGAGCAGTAGCTGGGTTGCTGTGGGCTGTCGTATCGCGTCTTTTTTATTTTTTTGCCTCCGAGGCTGTAATCAGGCTTCCTTCGCCCTCCTTTTGCTTGCCCCCCCGGACTTTGCTTGTTCTGCCCTTTTTCCGTTACCGGTACCCCTCCCCCCCGCCCCTCCGACTACCGGTACTGTGCTTACGGTGCTTTTTTCCCTTCTCCCTGAGACTCTTTTCTATTCCCCCGAATGCTTCCGATTGCCCTTTAGCCTTCACACATCCGAAGCACATCAATCACCTCCTGCATATGCTGCTCTTCAGCTACCACTGTTGAAGACGACATCACCACACGTCAATTTCCTTTCCCCTCCCTTCCTCCTTGACCACCTCCTAACCGCACTCCACTCACTCACACTCTCTTCTATTCCCTCCTTTTCTTGGCGAGTACATGAGGATTACCAGCCTGCCCCACTGAGAATCTTGTACTGTACCCTCACCCAATCCTGTGTCGGCCTTCTGCACCTTAATTTATGGACGGCTGCCTTCCATGGTATGTAGTCACGCGAGAACGGCTGCGGGGCCGACTGCACGTTCGATTGGCGGATGCATTGGATCGCGAGCGCAGGAACGGGTTCTTGAGCTGACGGCCGGACCGACTGACAAGGCTGTTTTTGTCGCTGCTATTCGCGTCTCATAGGACAAGGCGTCTCATTCGCCACGGTGACGACAGCTCTTTGGTTCGCTGCATGTTCGTTTTCTCTCCCTCTCTCGTTCGTGAACCTGGCGAGGGCATTCACTAGTATTTTCCCTCTTTTTTTTTTTTGCCCTGCTGTACTGTAAATTTTGCTGTGTTGCGGTTGTAGTTTGTTTCGTTGTTCATCTTCGCTTGGGATCGGATGCTGGGTGCGGGAAATGGACAAGAGGGGAATTAATTATTAAGATCACTGTAAAAGTTATTATCTTTTTAACTTGTCTGGTTAGTAGTAGTGAGATTCGCGCTATGCTCTTCTGGCGGGGGCTGTTAGTGCAGGGGTCCATCGACCTTCAGCACAACACCAATCATCTACAAATCCTCATCTCTTCAAACAAGAGTGGCACCAAACAAATATCATCTTCAACGAATAACATCGCTCCATCGCCACGCACTGGGTCATTCCCAAGCTGAAAAAAAATTAACACCACCCTCTAAACCCTTCCCACACCCTTCCACTTTAACCCCTCTTCCCGGAATGGAGATTTCTCTTTTTACAAAATAAAAGAAAAAAAAATAAGCAAGATAGAAGGAGCTCTGGCAAGGGCTCATCTTCCTCGAAGACGGAAGATCGGCTATTGTTTTGAACTTATTTCTCATTTCAGCCTCGAGGTGTCAGAAATTATGGATAAGGGATGATACCTAAGGTTTTGCAGAAGGCGGTGAAGACGGGAGAGACGCAGAGCAGGCTCAGTGGATCATGGGAGAGATACCAGAGTCGAAGCTTCCATACGCAGGTCCAACATCAATTTGATTCGGGGAACATATTCCCGGATTGATACTCCAATCCCATCTCTAATCAACCTTGCCGAGAAGAATGAAGTCACATCTCCCTTCGGTCAGGAGTGAGTTTACTAGTCTGAATTGGAGATTATCACCTTTCGTTGTTGTCTACTGTCACAAGGTACTGTACCAATATCAGTATACGGGTTACGAAGTCGCTAGCACGCGTAAGTGCTGCATATCCAATTACAGTTTCCCTGATATCTCGTTTCTCTCCTGCTCTCACTCTTGCCACCCCCCCTCCCTAATGCTGTTCTTACTGCATATTCCCTCCATCCCTTCCAACCCCCGCCCCTTTCTCCGCCTTTACCAAGCTTCCTTTGAAGATTGTTACGCCAGTGCTGAAAATTGCATGTTGCTCGCAGCTCGCCATACGCAGGAACAGTAATGGGGAGCTGCAAGGTACCCTCCGCAAATGAGTCGAAAAAAAAGAAAATAAGGCTTCCCTCCCCAATGGCAACCTATACCGAGGCAGTCTACTCTATACTAGATACCTACTCTTAGGCGAGGTCATGAAAGCTCTGCGGAGGAGTAGCATGAGGAGGAGCCAGGAACATGTCCGTTCCTCCGCCGCCGCCTCCCATACTGAAGCGCGACGGTCCTCTGGATGCCCCGTGTGGGAAGCATATCTCCTCAATGGCGCACATCCCATTCGCATGTGTGACAAGGGGGCCTGCCCTTTACTCCGGGTCTCCCATGGTCTCATAATTGGATGCGTACGTTATCTATTATTTTCTGAATTTCCCTGAATCGGGACGAGTACATTATCGACCACGATTTTGCACTGGGCATTATCCGATATTTGCCTTTCACATTTTGTCTAGGATGGCAAAATGTTATCCAGATTTTCTTTTGAACTGTGTGGAAGGAGGGGGTAGTTTATCATTTTATTTGGTTTTTCCAATTTTTCAGTTGTGTGCCGGTGGGGGAAGAGGGCATCGAGAAGAAATCGGGTGGGATATTTTGATATTTTATTTGAAATTATTTCACTTTCGGGCACTAGGAAGTCT
>Ga0307507_10003088_pt1 | contig 33190 bp, 6 predicted proteins | sample 7_EM_MG_FD_207223 | JGI IMG/M metagenome (GOLD analysis project Ga0307507, IMG submission 207223) | Populus trichocarpa ectomycorrhiza microbial communities from riparian zone in the Pacific Northwest, United States - 7_EM | ecosystem: Host-associated > Plants > Roots > Unclassified | place...
AGTTAAGCAACGTTAATGGCTGGTTTTCGTCACCCAAAAATTGCGTCACGTAACGACAATTGGGAACGCAAATACGGCGATTTAGTTATTAGGCATTAAAAATATTTAGTATATAAAGCTTTAAATTGGAATCACAATCTACTATATCAGATCCTACGTAGAGGGCTCTATATTAAAGCTCTGCAGTCCAAATATATACTAGATCCGTAACCAATATAATCTTTAAGCCTAGCTCAAGTAGGGCACCTTAGTTACTGCAATAGATCCTTACCTAACAGTAACCAAGGCGCCTTAATCTTACTACTACTTCTAAATTAAGCAAAAGCTCTATAGAGGGGGGGTCCAGGGGGTCTCCCCCTGGAAAACCTTATATCTATATATATATTATATATTAATTAAACTCTATATATAAGGCTCTAAGTTAAAGCTATTAAACTCGGGTCAAAATTTACGTAGGGTACCTAACGTTCCGCATGTTTAAGCTCCCTATCTACATCCTTACCTCATATTAATAGTACAATTAATTGTTTTAAATTTCGCATTTAGCGAGTGTAATATCCTTATACTGTCGTTTTCCTATTTAAATTACTTTTATTATATTAATTATCCATATATTATTTTTATATTTATATTCCATTAGCTTATTAATTTCTATTTCCCATTTATTAACTTCCAATTTATTTTTATTAAGTTCCATATCTAAAAATATAGGATATTGTTAGCGACTTAGTTAATCAAGGCATGAGTACAGCAAGAGGGTCGTGCAAGCCTATATAATTAGATTGTCTATAAACGAGAATCCAAAGCTAGAGAAAGGAAATGGGAAGAACAAAAGCACTGCTTAAAGTTATATACAATTCTCCGGTTACATAATAGCAAAGTGCCGTTATATAACGGCAATCTGCGGCAATATGCCGGCAATATGCCAGTACTGTAACATTACCCCCCCTCCCTCCAAAAAAGCCTGCCCTTAGGCTTTGTATATCTATATTATACCTATAGGGCGTTCTTGTCTTTATACTCTATAGGCAACCTATTATCCTTACTATACTAGCATTCTATCCACTTATCTAAGTACTTTGGCGGTCTAGGTTTATTGGGGTAACGGCTATAGAACTCTTATAACTTATAGAGACTACTATAAAATTCTATATAGAGTACTAGATAGGGTCTAGATTATATCCTTTCCAACTTACGCGGTACTTTAGTGTTCCCCTTATAAGTTTATAGGCTAGTATTTCTTTAATTTCCTATTCGCTATCGCCATTAACTTACATTAGTAGGGGTGGTTTATTCTTTTGTCTAGGTAATAGGTTGTTTATAGCTCTCTATAGCTTATCTAGTAAGAAGATAGGGTAGACCTTAATTAAATTAAGGAGCTTTACTTTATATAAGTTGCCTCTCGTCTTAAGGACCTTATATAGTCCTGCTATTTAATAGTCTAGCTTATAGCTAGGCCATTCTATCTTCTAGTTCTTTATTATAACTTAAACCTTATTACCTATAGTAAAGTTGGGCTTACGCCTATACTTATTTGCCTGCTATTTTATTAATTTCTAGGCTTCTTCTAAGCGTTTAGCGTAATGCCGTGCTTTCTTATAAAATAGTTTTTCATATATAGTCTATGGCCCTTCCGGTCTTTCCCAGTCAAAGCTTATATAAGGTAAGTACCCTATTTCCAGCTAGATAGGTGCAAATCCTATAGAGTTATAGGATAGGATAGCCTAGGCGTAGTCTATTAGAGGTAGCAGTTCGGCCTAATTATCCTAAAAGTAGTTAATAAAGGGTCGGAGTCCCTGGTCTAAATACTGGTTTATAATCTCCGTCTAGATATCTATCTAGGGGTGGTATACTATAGAAAGCTTTAACTTAATGCCTAGGATCTAGGTAAACTCGTTCTAAAAAGCTAATATAAATTATAGCCTGTAATTGGATACGATAGTATCTAGTAGTCCGTAAATTTAGTAGACGTAGTAGATATATAGTTAGGCTGCCTCCTTAGCATTAATATTTTTATAATAAGGGATTAAGAACGGGCGCTTGCTAAAGTAGTTAACTATAACCATAGCTATATTATATCTGTTGCGGTCTATAGGTAGCTTATAGAAATCTATAAAAATATATTACTAGGGGCGTTTAGGTATTAGGAGTGGTTTTAATAGTCCTAGGGTCTTATCTCGTGGAATTATAGACCTATAGTAGTTATTACAGTTCTATACATAGTGATTAATATCTATAACCATTCTAGGCCAGTAATAACGGTCGCCAATAATCTTGCGAGTCTTATTTTTTCCTAGGTAGGCCGTAGAGACTTAAGTATATACTTTAGCGATAGGCCAGGTCTGTAAATTCTATTTTTTTTTTACTACTACTAGCCGTTTCTAGTGCTTAAGCAGTCCATTTTTAAGGGACTATAGGCTAGTAGCATCCTTTATCTTTTTACAGTACTCCTATAGAGAAGGGGCTGTATAGTTTGCCTACAGTAGTTTATTAATAAGGTTAAGTTCTATAGGGTTAATAGGATATATCTTAGCGTCTAAAGAGTCTGTATTTAGCTCTGCCCATATTTAGGGGTTAAGGTGCTCTAGTTATAATAACATCTGGGTCCGTAATAAGATCTTTATAGCTATTTAGTTATCTAGGTCCTGTCTATACCTTATAAGGGCATCCGCATAATTTATAGCGCCTGGCCGGTACATAATTAGGAAGTTAAACTGGGATAGGATATCTGCCTAGCGTGCCTGCCGGGCTATAAGGGCCTTTATTATTATAAAATATTCTAAGGCCTTATAATTAGAGACTACCTAAATAGGCTTAGGGGTTCCTTTTAGCTATACACGCTAGTGCTAAAAGCTAGAAATAATAGCCAGCATTTCTTTATTATGGATATAGTAGTTTAGCTTAGTATCTACTATAGTCTTTAAATAGTAATTAATAGGGTGCCATTCTCCGTCCGTCTGCTTTTAGGAGTAAATATCAGCTATAATACTATCTAAGGCATCGGTCTCTAGCATTAAGGGCCATTTTGGGTTAAAGTAGGCGAGTAAGGAAGCAAAAACCAGTTATTTCTTAAGCTTATTAAAGGCCTGCCTATATATAGTGTTAAAGTAAAAGGGCCGGTTCTTATAGGTAAGTAGGCTTAGGGGCCAGGTAATCCTACTATAGTTCTTAATAAAGCGTTAGTAGAAGTTATAGAACCCTAGGAATAACTACACCCCCTTTATAGTCCTTAGGGATACCTATTAGTTAATTACAGCTATCTTTTTTAAGTCTGCCTTAATTCCGTCTATACTAATAATAAACCCTAGGTACTTTATACGCTTAACACTAAATTCTAATTTCCTAATATTGGCCCAGAGGCCGGCCTTATAGAGCTATTATAGGACTTTATAGACATGCTCCTTATATTCTAACTTATTCTTAAAGTAGATTATAATGTTATCTAAGTAGGCTGTATAGAAGTCATTAAGGTAGTTAAAAGTATATTATTTATATATTAATAGTATATAGCCAGTCCATTAGTTAGTCTAAAAGGAAGTACTTTGTATTTATATATTCCGTAATGGGTCTAAAATATAGTAAGATCTTCCAATTTAGGGACCATCCTAATCCGGTAAAAGGCCTAATAGATATTAAGCTTAGTAAAGATCTTAGCTCTACTTATTTAGGTTAAAGTCTTATTAAGTAAGGGCAGTGGGTAGCGGTCCTTGTGGGTTATATTATTAAGTTTGCGGTAGTCTATATAGAAACAAAGTCCTCTATTTAGCTTTTTAGTAAAAAGAATAGGCAAGTTAAATGGGGCTTAACTAGGCTTAATAAAGCCCTTATTTAGGTTATTAATAAGGTACTGCTTTATAGCCTATAACTCGGCAGTAGACTACTAATAAAGGAGGCTATAGCTAAGTGTGTTTTCCTTATCTAACTTAATCTTGTAGTTATATGGTTAGTAAGGCGGGAGTATATTAGACGCGGCCTTAGAGAATATGTCCTTAAATTTCTAGTATTAATGGGGTAGTTTCTGTTCTACTAACTTCTTATCCATAAGCTCTCTTTCCTATCCACTAAGCTTACTTTCCTTTTCCTTAATTATTTAATTAATTTTATATAAGCTAGTGGTAAAGGTAATAGTATTAGGTTAGACTAAGTTCTGGTAGAATCCTATAGCGCTAATACAGCAGATACTAACTAGGGGAAGGTCTATAAGTTTCTTTTCGGACTTTTATTAGGCCGTATTTTGCGGTATAAGGTTTATAATCTTCCTTAGCTTATATTCCATTTTCTATAAGTTGTCCTTCCGGTCTATACGTTTAGTATAGCATCTAATACTCCTTGCTATTCTTTATAGCTATATAATGCCTAAATTCCCTATAGGGAGCTCCGCTAGCTTTTTACTAACTTTTTTAATTTTTGGTGTAGGTAGCCTAACATAGGTAGTCTAGGGGCGGCGTAGTATACAGATCCGTTGTGGGTTAAACTATACGTCCTTTTTAAAAGCCTAGTCTCTACGTATAGCATTGGCCTAGTAAACGGTGTTTATCTATGGCTAAATAAGGTTCTCCATTATAATACTAATTTCTTTTATAAAAGAAGGTATTAGGGATATGTTCTTAGGCCAAATAAGCCATTTATTCCGTATATTAAGCTATAAGCCTAAATAGGCCAGCCATTTTCTTCCTAAGATTATATTATAGTTTCCAAGGTCCGTAATAAGGAAGGGGATATTATACTACCTTCGTCCGTTAACACGGAGGTAGATCCGTAAAATAGTTATAATAGGTGGTCCTACCCGTCCATTACACCCATAAATAGGAATGGGCTTAGACAGTTCTTCTAAAGGCACATTTAAAAAGTTAGCCAGTTTTACAGCGCATTTAGTATTAATTAAGGTAAAAGCATTTGCTTTTAAGTTAGCTAAAGCAGAGGTTAAAACTTAATATCTATTACGGAATAAGGTATAAGGGATAGTATAGCTTCTTCCACTAACTAGCCAACCTAGATTAATATGTGACATGTTAATCCCTTTTAACCCTAGAAAGGAGTCTTCCTCTAGAATTCCTCTTTTTCTAACTCTATGCCATTCTCCTAAATTAATAGGACCTTGTTTATCTTTACCGCTATTAGGCAGTCTTTTATAAAGTAGTTTTTCTAGCTGCATAAGAAGCAGGCTCTTTAATTGCTGAGGGCCTGTCTACGGGGGTTGCTATATATAGGTTAAGTATTCACCGGACCCGCAGTAGGGCTAGCTATATGGCTAGCCGCTAGGTTAACGGCGGGCGGTACAGTTAATACTATAGAGGTTGCAGATCTTACTAGGGCGCTATGGCCTGTTCTTATAGTACTTATATTCTAGTTAGCAGAGCTTCTAGTTTTGTACCGCTTGGCATATGCCTTAATTTGGTAAAGGCCCTAGTTAATAGCTAGGCACTAGTCTATAAGTTCCTTTAGCGTCTATACAGTAGTATAAACCGGTAGTGTGGCGCGCTATAGGTCTAGGGTAAGCTTGTTAAAGAGGTCTAGCATTAAATCTTCTTAGGGGATTTAAGCCTATCTAGCTAGGTGTAAAAAGCAGGTCTGGAAGACCAAGAAGGTCTTTGTTATTTTTATATTAAGGGCTTTATAATTAAGGTAGGCGTTCTATATCTTAAAGGGGTCCTTATAAATAGAAGACAGGTGGTTAATTATCTCTTCTCTAGAGAGGAAGGGGTCTGCCGAGTCCTAGGCATACTACAGACGTAGATACGTCTACGCGTCCCCACTAGTACGGCCAAAGACGTAGGCCATTTTAGCTTAGGTAGTAGGAAAGTGGTCCGTATTAACTTTAAGCTTATCTTGTAGCTAAAGCTTCCAGTTATTAAATATAGGGTTAGTTCTATCTATAAGCAATAGGGAGTCCGCAATAATACTAATGCTGTATATTAGGCTAGGGTCTTAAGGACCATAGCAAGTCTCTAGGTGTTTAATAACTCCTTATTAGGTGTAGGGGTATCTCTGGTTTTAAGTAGCTCTTAAAGCTATTTAATTTTAGCATTAGCTGCTGCAAGCTCTTCCTAGGGGGTTAAAATGGTAACTATTTCACTATTAGAGGTATTTACGGGTCCTACAGCGGCTTTACCAGCTGCTATATTTCTTGGCATGGTAGTAGGGGTTTTAGGTAATTTCTGGTATTTGTTTATTTTCTAGGGGGTTCTAGTCTATGCGTGTCCTATTCTTAGGTTTCGCGTTCTATTTATATTCTTTTAGTTCTGTCCTGTCCTTATAGTCCTAGTAATGTCCTTAGGGTCCTATTCTATGTCCTTATCCTATTTATAGCCTTATAGATATATTTAAATTCCTTCTTAGAAAGAAAGAGTAGTATAAGCTTTAGATAATATTAGCAACTTAGTTAATTAAAGCACGAGTACGGCAAGAGGGTCGCGTAAGCCTATATAATTAGATTGCCTATAAATAAGGATCCAAAGCTAGAGAAAGGAAAGGGGAAGAACGGAAGCACCGCTTAAAGTTATATACAATTCTCCGGTTACGTAATGGCAAAGTGCTGTCACATAACGGCAATCTGCGGCAATCTGCGGCAATGTGCCGGCAATGTGCTAGTACTATAACAGATATAGTTTTTTAAAACGTTTAGGGGGCAATAAGATTTATAAATAATTTATAATTTATTTATTTAAAGCATTTGCAAGTAGGTCTTATAATTATTATATTAATATATTAGGCTTCTAATTAAGTTTACCCGGTTAGTATATAATCTTAAAATTAAATTATAAGAGGTATTTGGCCTAATGAATTTGGCGCTATATTAATTGTTTTATAGTTATAAAGTACTATAGGTTCTCGTGGTTTATTAATACACGTATTAGGAACAACGATTCTTTAAGCTTAGGACGCTATTATTTAAAGCATCTAATAATTATAAGCAGTTCCTTATTATATATCTTATAGTTTAATTTAGTAGGGGCGAGTTTCTAGGAGAGAAAGGCTACTGGACGTAGCTCGCCATTCTTATTATATTATAACAACACTCCCCCTAGCGCATAATCTAATAAGTCCGTTTTAATGATATATTTAAAGTTAGGGTTAAAGTAGGTAAGAATTAGAGCAGTTATAAAGTAATATTTTAAGTTATTAAAAGCTTATTTGCATTTAGCGGTCCATTTAATTTTTATATTCTTTTTTATTAGGTTTACTAATAGCTAAATTGTTTCTAAAAAGTAGTTAATAAATTATTAATAGAAATTTGCAAATCCTAGAAATCCTTTAATGTCTTATATATTGCTAGGGCTTGCCTAGTTTATAATTATAGCAACTTTCTTAGGGTTTATTTTAATTCCGTTATAGGATATAATTAAGCCTAAGTATATAACGTTAGACGTGTAAAACTTGTATTTTTTAATATTGCATTATAAGCCCGTATCTTATAATCGTTTAAGGACCATTTTAATATATTTCCGATATTTAAAAAGCAAGAATAAGTAGATTAAGATATTATTAATATACGCGGTAACAAACATATTAAGGAATTTATAAAGCGTATTATTAATGTATTACTAAAATATACCGGGACCGTTCTTTATACTAAATGGTATTACTAGGTATTTAAAGAGTCCCTATTATATACAAAAAGCTATATACTTCTGTCGGTTTCACAGGGGGGGTGGCCTATTAAGAGTATACTCTTATTCTGATGTTTTGTAAATAGGTATTAAAAGCAAAGGATTGTAAAAATCACGGTGCCTAAGTAGGGGGTTGATTAGTTACTATAAGGATGACTAATTAAAGACATAATAATGATATATAGACAACACGTAACCACGTAACTTCTGTCCATATATTCTAATACTAGCAGTTCTTTTTTTATGCGTAAAACAGCTATCCTAAGACACTTGACCACGTAACCTTTATCTATATATTCTAACACTAGCAGTACGGTGCTAGTGATGGGGTTGTATTCTAGGGAGTAAAGCTCTACCTAGTTGTGTTTAGGTCGCAGGCGTATTAGCGTAATAGTTGTTAGATTTAGGTAGTAGTACAGTATAAGCATTGGGTGGTGATAGTGGTTAAACGTAGAGCTCGTCTATCGGTTGGTCGGTAGATTGTAGGCGCATTGGCACAATTGTTTGGTTGGGTTGTGATAATAGGCGTATTAGCGCTACCGGTTGGTCAATATATTATATGCATATTGGCACAATTATTGTCTGTATAGGTAGTAGTACGGTACTAGTGATAGGGTTGTTTGGGTAGCAGTATAATGCCAGCAACGAGGTCGTATTCGTAGGCGTATTGGTACGAATTCTTGTATTCCAACACTGGTAACTTTTACTTTATGCTAAGAAATGTCTATACAGAGCTGCGACATCCTTTTACATGCAAAGTCCTTATAAAATCTATGCTCCCTTATGCCCTAGGCATTGCCAAGCATCTGCTTATTCATACTTGTCATCGCTATAGCCATTGCTATAGCCATCGTCATCCCAATCCTCGCCCTCTAATTGGCTATCTTTGTTATCGACTTCGTAGCTGAAATTAGGCTGTTTATAGCTCTCAGAAGTCTCTTGTTATTCTTATTTGTTTAAAGGCTAAGACCAGTTATTGTTATCGTCATATTAAACTAATTATTAAGAGGCTTAAGGCTGAACGTAAGGAGCTTAATATTGGGATTAAGGCTGAACTTAAGGCTGAACGAAGGGAGGTTAAATTAAGTATTAAGGTTGCGAGTATTGAGGTTGTTGCAAAGGTTGGCCGTATACGTCTATATTTGGAGGTTGTAGAGAAGGTGGGATAGGTAGACCTATACGCATCCAATCTTCTAGCGTTCCTAGAGGATTTGGAGGTTAAGGCTGTGGCTAAACATATTAAGATTGCAGAGAAGCTTGATACTGCGATTGAGGTTATGAATATTGCTGAAGTTGTGAGAAAGCTTGATTTATAGAATTTAGAAGTGCTTAATTTATAGGCTAAGGCTTTAGAGGTAGAGTAGGTTCCTCTAGCAGTTTCTTCTCTAGGCAAGCTTGTAAAGCGTCTACACAAGAGAAACCTCTCCTTGGTGTATTAATAGGTACTCTATAGCTAACCAGAAGGTTGCGGAGATCCTATAGAGTAACTTAGTAAGCTAACTTAAACGTATTAACAGTATATCCCTTAAATCCTTCTTGAAATCTCTTCCAAATATTATCTTATAAAGCACCCTTAAGCGCTTGTATCTGCCACTTAATATAATTGTCGGCTTTGGAGGCTTGCATCTTAAAGGAGAAGGGTGAGTGTTATTGAAGGGAGGAGGCGAGCGCTGTTAAAGGAAAAAGGGGAGCGCTGTTAAAGGAGAGGAGTAGGAAGGGTAGGCTTCGTATTATATCTGCCAAGTTGTATAGGTTTTGGATGAAGGGAAGGCGGCTTTATATAAGAAAGCTAAGGGGAAGTTAAGGACGTGTGGTCTTCTTTGTGTTTGTGTAAGGAAGCAAAGGGCAAGCTTGCGGTAAGCGTGATAGACGTAGAATTAAGGCGGGTAAGGTAGTTAATTCCTTAAATATCTCTAGACTCTTTTACTTGTGTAAGGAGGGAAAGAAGCTAAGATATTTCTTAGCATAAGGTAATTCTTTAAGGTTTATGTAAGGAAGTTGTAGAAGCCTTATCTCTTCTAAAAAGACCTTATTAATCTATGGTGTAACCTGTAAGGTTAACTATTGATCAATGTCGGTTTTATAGGGGGGGTGGCCTATTAAGAGTATACTCTTGTTCTAATGTTTTGCAAATAGGTATTAAAAGCAGAGGATTGTAAGGATCGCGGTGCCTAAGTAGGGGGTTGATTAGTTACTATAAGGATAACTAATTAAAGACACGATAACGACACGTAGACGACACGTAACCACGTAACTTCTGTCCATATATTCCGACAACTTCTTATCTCCTTTATATATATAGATTTTATTAAAGGCAGTGACTATATTAAGCTTTATAAAGTACCATACCTTTACTAAATAGTTAAGCGTCTCTTAAATTAGGGGAATTAGATATTAGTTTTAAATTATAATTATATTTAGAGCTTAATAATTAATATAGAATCTTAAGTCTCCTCCTAGCTTTTTAATAAATAGTATAGGTAAGGTAAATAGGGATTAACTAGGGCAAATAAATCCTTTTTCCAGATATTTGTTAAGGTATTATTGTATTATAAGCAGTTCTTCTTATAATATACTATATAGCGGACCAAACTTTAATATTATGCCAGGCTTAAGTTCTATCTTAAAATCGTGCTTATTTTAGTATAGGGCTAGTTAGTCTGCAAATTGTTTTTTAAACTTATTAATTAGGTTATAGTACTCTTTAGGCATAAGAGGTTAAGGATTAGGATATTGTTTCGGTTCTAGTGCTTTTTTAATATCTTCTATAGTTATAGCAAAGATTTTATAATTTTATCTTTTTACTAATAAGATAAAAGGCGCGGCCTGTATTATATAAAATTTAAGAGGTTTTAATATAACATCTTCGCATTCTTTATTATAATTAGCAGTTATAGCTTTATTGTGTTGGTTTAAGGTTTATGGCAAGGGTAATTTATATTATATTAAATTTAAGTAGTTATGCGCATGTTTATAGGGTAAATAGTTTTTTAAGTAATAACTTTGGCAGTAGGTTATACGGAACTTTAGTATTTCTTTAGCCTAGCTAATTAAAGGGTTATGTTGTTTTAACTATCTATGTCTAAGTATTATAAATAGGGAAACATATTTAAGGTGTTTGTTATTATCTTTAATTTCTAATTCTAGCTAGATCTTTTATTCCTCTTAAGTAGAGGTAGGTCTTTTAAATAAGCTTACTTTAGGTGCCATTATTAGCTTCCTAAAGATTGTTAGAATTATATAGTTTAGTTTTAATTCTAGGGTTCTTTTAGGGGTATAGGTTAAGTATAGTCTGGCCTATAAAAGTAGGATATTATTAGGGCCTTCCCAGGCATAGTAGTATAAGTTTTTTAGTATCTAAGTATAACGCGTTAACGCGTTATTATAAACAGAGGTCTTTTTTTTAGGGTGGAATATTATTAAGGCCTTCTTAGGCAATATAGGGAGAGCTTAGTATAATGTAACGGGCTTATATAAATGCTTCTAAACCAAAGCTTATAGATTACTACTATATAAGAATACTAAGCTAAGGAGAAGAAGAAGACTAGTGGAGACTAGCAAGATACAAAGGGGTTATTAAGGCGCTAGTAGTAAGCGAGCTAATAGCGACTTAATAGAATTTGGCAGAATTTGGCAGATTGCCTAGAAAACGGCAAATTTCCTAGGAAACGGCAAGGTAGCAGGTGACGCGCTCTAGCACCGTCACACCTTACCTTCTTAAGGATTTATCTCCTCTATAATCTGTTCTATTTCTATAATTATGCCTTATAGCCCCCTATCTATAAAGTCACCTTATAAAGATACCATATAAAAATTTAATAACTGCGCTTTAGTGGTAGTCTTAAGAGTAGTAGCAAAAGCGCTAGCTATAGCTCTCGCTTATAGCAATTGAAATTCTCTTAATTCTAGCGATAAGTAATAAGCTAGAGAGAGTCTTTTTAGGAGGACGTTATATGGTACTATGGGAGATAATATAAATAGATTTTAAAACTCTTAAGAAAATAAAGTGTTTAAAGAATTGGCATTAAAGAAGAACTATTATTAGATAATCTGTATTCTCTAAGGCGTGGGACACGTGCACGAGTTACGTGCACGGGGCACGTGCATTGTAAATCTCTTTATAGAGCCCTAGGGGCCCAGGGTTAACCATAAGAAGATAAATTAACAATTAAGTCAAGATCATTAATTAATTAACTCTTTTATTAATGAACAGTTTTATATAAACTTCGTAACAGTTATGAGCCCAATCTACCAACTTAAGAAGCTATTTAGCTATTACTTAATTATTTAAAGAAATTCTACCTCATCGTCAGACTCTAACACCTTACTATTAAGACGCAGACTCTAACAGAAATCCTACCTTAATTGTTATAGCATAATTCTAATATAAGATTCTATGAGATTTTACAAGATTCCGCCTTAAGCGTTATAGGACAACCCTAATAATAAGGACAATCCTAATAATAAAATAACATCTTAATTCCTTCTTTGCCTATTAGTTAAATAACTCTACTAACAAGTTTGTTAACCGCAATTATCCTTAATAAGCCAGAAGACTAGGATTAATGGCTATAGCAACTCTAAGCCCTTACGGATCAGTAAATTTAGGCCTATATTAACCTAGATAATGCAGTACCTTAATAAGCTCTACTATAAGAACCAGCCTATCCAAAAGTTATAGATTTTAATAAGAATGCAACCTTATATATATAGCTCTTAACGAATTAATAGAAAGTATATAAGAACAGTAGATAATACTATAACCTGGATATAAAGTACTTCCTAAAATAGGAAGAGTATCTATAACAAATACGCACCTAGATTACGTCTACAGTATTAATTTAGAAGAAGCTACTACTTAACCCTTCCCTTACAGTTAAGGAATGGCTAATTTAGTTAAAAGAAGACACTAAGCCTTTAAAGAACTTTATAATGAGGAAGGTATAATTATAGTATATAGAATTACTTAAGGGACTTAAGCAGGCAAAAATTACCTAGTGGCTTAACTAATAGAAGTATATGATAAAGATAGCAGAGAAGTACGGTCTTCTATAAATAACTAATAAGATCTGGCTAATAGACCTTGTAAATGCAATATAACCTATAAACAAACCCTATTTTGTTATATATACCAAATAGGCAAATAATACCAAAAAGGTTTACTTATTAGAATACCATAAAGTAGCAATAGAGCTATAGGAAGCATTTGTAACCCTCTTAAAAGTTATACTATCCTTAATTAATAGAGGGAGTGTATTTAATATAGACTTTATAGGAAAGTCTAAAGAGGATATCTCTATTACTGCCAAAATCCAAAAGGGAAGAGGGAATAGCTTATCTTGCAGTTAAAAAAGGGCAGAAATAAATTTAACTAAAGAGATGTCTTCTAAGAAGTTAAAGAACCTAAAATGCCTAGTATGCGATATAAGGGGACATACCCTTCCTAACTATTGGTATCTATTTAAGTGCAAGAGGCCTAAGGGATTTAATGCTAAGGGTATACGTATAAAAAAGGTGTATAAAAAGGTAGAGTATAATAAGGATCTAGCTACCTAAGTAGAATAACTTAAGCTTAAGGAATTAAATATTAATAAAGCTTAATAACAATAGGATAAGAGTTAGAAGATAGTTAGGAAGATTAAAGGAGAAGCCAATATAATATTTCTAGAATTGTTTTACACCGGTTAATACCATCTATTAAAGCCATTAACTATTCTTAACTTAGGAACCACTCTCTATATCTTTAACAATCTCTCTCGTTTTTATAACTTTAGGAAAGCTTTAAGATATAAATATATCATTGCCAGAAGCTTAAAAGTGCCTATACTAGGTTACGGCGATATTACTATCTAAGTTATAAAACCAGATAAGAGCAAGGGAATCCTACGTTTTAAGGACGTTGCCTTTTATACGGACTTTAATATAAATCTAGTATTATTCCGTCTATTTTAAAAACAAGGGTACTACTAGGATAATAAAGGAGATAATAATCTTCTAGTTTGGAAGGATAATACAATCCTATATTAAATAGAAGAATATTACGGATAATAGACTATTAAATATATTTAACCAGGAAGTTTATTAGCGTTTAATATAAGCCAACTGCTACGCCGCTAATGGAAGCGCAAAGCATTGTTAAGAGATGTTTATCTAGATTTAAAAGGTAATGTATAACTATAGTATCTGCGTCTAGGTCATTTAGGACCTATAAGCCTTTATTATTTAGGTATTAACACCCTAGGAGTTAAGCTTTAAGGCTCTAAAATAACGGAATATTAACACTGCAGTCTCACCAAAATTAAGCGTTAGGTCTTAAGAGGGGTTTTAAAATAGAAAATTAATAAACCCTATTTTAACCTCCATATTAACTGGACTAACCTTAAGGAAGCGCATGCCAGATTTATATAAGTTATACTTTTCTACAATACCTTCTTAGGAAGATCTTTCCCGTATTTTATAACGACGCATAGTAAGGAAAAGGAGACACTATAAGTGCTTAAAGATTTCATCTAATGGATTTATCTAAGGTATAACCTTAAAGTTAATACTATTAGATTAGACAATAAGCTAGGGAGAAAAAAAACCCTTAAATAGCTACGGACTTAAGGGATTATATTTAAGCCTTTGGCGCTATATACCTAAGCATAAAATTGTGACGGGCTTGTACAAATGCTTCTGAACCGAAGCTTGTAGATTGCTACCATACAAGAATACTAAGCTGAGGAGAAGAAGAAGAGGAAAGGAGGCTCTAGGGGGTAATATACACGCTACAGGCAGACTCCGGATATTGCGCCAAGCCAGCTTAGGGGACGGTGCCCTAGCACCGTCACATCACCCCCCCTTTCTAAAAAAGCCTGCCCTTAGGCTTTGTCCCCTTATAGAAGAGAAAGAAGAGAAAGAAAAGAAAAAAAAATCTAGCATCTGGCGCTTAATTACAATGCTGGTTAACATAGAACTTGCAACAGTTTTGTAGCTCCTGCTGCTGCAAGGGGTATATTGCTATACTAGTTGATATAGGGCAGGTAGCCGTCCTGCAGCTCCTGCTGCTGCGAGAGGTATATTGCTAGGAGCCCTCCGTTGGTTGTTACTCCTCCTCTAGAACTCTGGTACCTCCTAGCTCTCTATCCCCCCTTTTATTATGGCGCGCCCTAAGCTATAAAAAAAAGAAAGCCCCCCCACTCCCCCTCTTATAAAAAGGTAGGTAAAAAAGTATTTAATAAGGGTGGGAGGGTTAGGGAAATATAGCTCGTATATATATCGGCACGAGATCTTGTCTATTCCGTAGGTATATTAGCGCAGTAACTTATCTAGTTATAGTAGCACGATGCTAGTGATGAGGTGTATTCTAAGGAGTGTTAGCGACTTAGTCAATTGAGACACGAGCACGGCAAGAGGGACGCGCAAGCCTGTACAATTGGTAGTCTATAAACGAGGATCCAAAGCTAGAGAAAGGAAAGGAGAAGAACGGAAGCACTACTCGAAGCTATATACAATCATCTAGTCACGTGATGGCAACTTACCATCACATAATGGCAAGTTGCGGCAATCTGAGGCAATCTAACGGCAGTTTGCTAGTGCCATAATATTACCCCCCCCTCCAAAAAAGCCTGCCCTCAGGCTTTGTATGTCTGTATTACCCCCGCGGGGCATTCTTATCTTTATGCTCTACTGGTAATTTATCGTCTTCGCTATGCTAGCACTCTATCCACTTATCCAAGTACTTTGGCGGTCCAGGTTTGTTAGGATAATGGCTATAGAACTCTTGTAACTTATAGGGGCTACCTATAAAATTCTATGCGGGGTACTAGGTAGGGTCTAGATCATATCCTTTCCAATTTATACGGTACTTTAGTGTTCCTTGTACAAGTTTATAGGCTAGTATTTCTTTAATTTCCTATTCGTCGTTGCTATTAACTTGAATCGGTAGGGGCGGTTCATTCTTTTGTTTAGGTAATGGGTTGTTTGCAGCTTTCCATAGCTTATCTGGCGAGAATTTAGGGTGGACCTTAATTAAATCTAGGAGCTTTACTTTATATAAGTTGCCTCTCTTTTTAAGAACTTTGTATGGTCCCGCTATCTAATAGTCTAGCTTATGGCTAGGCCGCTCTATCTTCTAGTTCTTTGTTATAACCCAAACCTTATCGCCTATAATAAAGTTAGGCTTACGCCTATGCTTATTTGCCTGCTATTTTATTAATTTCTGGGCCTTTTCTAGGTTTGTGCGGGCTACTTTCTAGGCTTCTTCTAAGCGTTTAGCGTAATGCTGGGCTTCCTTATAAGATAGTTTTTTGCGTACGGTCCGCGGCCCCTTTGTTCTTTTCTAGTTAAAGCTTATATAGGGTAAATACCCCATTTCTAGCTAGATAGGTGCAAATCCTATAGAGTTATAGGGTAGGGTGGCCTAGGCGTAGTCTATTAGAGGTAGCAGTTCGGCCTAATTATCCTAAAAATAGTTAATAAAGGGTTAGAGTCTCTAGTCTAAATACTAGTTTATAATCTCCGTCTGGCCGTCTGTCTGGGGGTAGTATACTGTAGAAAGCTTTAGCTTAATGCCTAAGATCTAGGTGAACTCGTTCTAAAAAGCCGATATAAACTATAGGCTGTGGTTGAACACGATAGTATCTAGTAGTCCGTAAATTCGGTAGACGTAGTAGACGTATAATTAGGCTGCCTCTTTTGTATTAATATTCTTATAATAAGGGATTAAGAACTGGCGCTTGCCAAAGCGGTTAACTATAACCATAGCTATATTATATCTGTTACGGTCTATAGGTAGCTTGTAGAAATTTATAGAGATATACTGCTAGGGGCGCTCTAGTATTAGGAGTAGTTTTAACAGTCCTGGAGTCTTGTCTTATGGAATTATAGACCTATAGCAGTCATCGCAGTTCCGTACATAGCGATTAATATCCATAACCATTCTAGGCCAGTAATAACGGTTACTAATAATCTTGCGGGTCTTATTTTTTCTAGGGTAGGCCGTAAAGATCTAAGTATACGCTTTAGCAATAAGCCAAGTCTATAAGTTTTGTTCTTCTACTACTACTAGCTGTACCTAGTGCTTAAGCAATCCATTTTTAAAGGACTATAGGCTGTTATCGTTCTTTATCTTTTCACGGCACTCCTATAGAGAGGGGGCTGTACGATTTGCCTGCAGCAGTTTATTAATAAGGTTAAGTTCTGTGGAGTCGATGGGATATATCTTAGCGTCTAAAGGGTCCGTATTTAGTTCTGCCTATATCTAGGGGTTAAGGTGCTCTGGTTATAGTAGTATCTAGGTCTATAGTAAGATCTTTATAGCTATCTAGTTATCTAGGTCTTATTCGCGCCTTATAAGGGTATTGGCACGATTGGTTACGCCTAGCCTGTATATAATTAGGAAGTGGAACTAAGATAGGATATCCGCCTAGCGTGCCTGCCGGGCTATAAGGGCCTTTGTTGTTATAAAGTATTCTAAGGCCTTGTGATCTGAAACCACCTTAATAGGTTTAGGGGTCCCTTCTAGCTATATACGCCAGTGCTGAAAGCTAGAGATAATAGCCAGCATTTCTTTATCATGGATATAGTAGTTTAGCTTAGTATCTATCATAGTCTTTAAATAGTATGCAATAGGGTGCCATTCTCCGTCCGGTTACTTTTAGGAAAAGATACTAGCTATTACGCCGTCTAAGGCATTAGTTTTTAGCATTGAGGGCCATTCTGGGTCAAAATAGGCAAGCAGGGGAGCTGATACTAGCCGTTTTTTAAGCTCATTAAAGGCCTGCCTATATATAGCGCTAAAATGGAAGGGCTGGTCTTTTCTAGTAAGACGGTTAAGAGGCTAGGAGATCCTACTATAGTCCTTAATAAAGCGTTGGTAGAAGTTACAGAAACCTAAAAATAATTATACCCCCTTTATAGTCTGTGGGGGTGCCCACTGGTTAATTACGGCCGTTTTTTTTAGGTCTGCCTTAATTCCGTCTATACTAATAATAAACCCTAGGTACTTAGTGCGCTTAATATTAAATTCTAACTTCCTGATATTAGCCTGGAGACCAGCTTCGCGGAGCCGTTATAGGACTTTATAGATATGCTCCTTATATTCTAGTTTATTTTTAGAGTAAATTATAATATTATCTAGGTAGGCTGTGTAGAAGTTATTAAGGTAGTTAAAGAGTACGTTATTTATATACCATTGGTATATAGCCGGTCCGTTAGTCAGTCTAAAAGGTAGTACTTTGTATTTATATAATCTGTAGCGGGTCCAAAATATAGTAAGATTCTTAGATCTAGGGTCTATCCTAATTTAGTAAAAAGCCTGGCGGATATTAAGCTTTGTAAAAATCTTAGCCTTATTTATACGGGCCAGTGTTTCTTTAAGTAAGGGCAGCGGATATTGGTCTTTGCGGGTTATATGGTTTAGTTTATAGTAGTTAATACAGAAACAGAGTCCGCCATTTAGCTTCTTTGCAAAGAGAATAGGTAAGGCAAAGGGGGCCTGGCTAGGCTTAATAAAGCCCTTATTAAGGTTATTAATAATGTACTGCTTAGTGGCCTATAGCTCGTTAGTAGATTGCTGGCGGAGGGGGCTATAGCTAAGGGTGTCTTCCTTGTCTAGCTTAATCTTAATCTTATAGTTATACGGTTGGTGAGGCAGGAGTATATTGGATACTACCTTAGAGAATACGTCCTTAAATTCCTGGTATTGGTGGGGTAGTTTCTGTTCTACTAGCTCTTTATCTATAAGCTTACTTTCCCTACTAAGCTAGTCACAGGCCATGGCTTCCTTATCTTTAATTATCCGGTTAATTTCGTATAAGCTAGTTATAAAGGTAATAGTATTAGGCCGTTTTAAGTTCTGGTAGAACCCTATAGCACTAATATAGTAGATATTAACCGGCGGGAGGTTTATAAGTTTCTTTATGGACGTTCTATGGACCATATTTTGCAGTGGAGGGTTTACAACCCTTTTTAGCTCCTATTCCATTTTCCGTAAGTTATCCTTTCGGTCTATACATTTAGTACAGCATCTAATATTCCTTGCTGTTCTTTATAGCTGTATAGGGCCTAAGCTAGCTGGCTTATTACTAACTTCTTGGGTTTCTAGTGCCGGTAGTGCGACATTAGTAGTCTGGGGGCGGTATAGTATACGGACCCGTTACAAATTAAGCTGTATATCTTTCTTAAAGGCCTGGTCCCTACGCATAGCATTAGCCTAGTTAACGGTGTCTATCTATAGCCGCATAAGATTTTCTATTGTAATGCTGATTTCCTTTATAAAAGAAGGTATTAGGGGTAGGGTTTTAGGCTAGATAAGCCATCTACTCTATACATTAAGCTGTAAGCCTAGATAGGCTAGCCATTTTCTTCCTAAGATTATATTATGGCTTCCTAGGTCCATAATGAGAAAGGGGACGTTATACTACCTTTGTCTATCTACACGGAGGTGAATCCGCAAGATAGTTATAATAGGTGGTCCTATCCGCCTATTATACCCGCGGATAGGAATTGGTTTAGGCAGTTCCTTAAGGGGTATATTTAAAAAGTCAGCCAGCTTTACAGCACACTATATGTCTATTAAGGTAAAGGTATTTGCTCCAGAGTTAGCTAAAGTAGAGGTTAAAACTTAATATCCATTACAGAATAAAGTATAAAGGATAGTGCAGCTTCTTCCACTAACTAGCTAACCCAGATTAATATATAACATGTTAATTCCTTTTAACCCTAGAGAGGAGTCTTACTCTAGGGTTCCTCTTTTTCTAACTTTATACTATCCTCTTGAATTAACAGGACCTTATTTATCTTTGCCGCTGTTGGGCAGTCTTTTATAAAGTGATCTTTTTAGCTATATAAGAAGTAGGCTCCTTAATTGCTAAGGGCCTATAAATAGGGGTTACTATATATAGGTTAAGTATTTACCAGGCCCGCAGCGGGGGTGGCTGTACGGCTAGCCGCTGGGTTAACGGCAGGCGGTATAGTTGGCACTATAGGGGTTACAGATCTTACTAGGGCGCTGTGGCCTGTTCTTATAGTACTTGTGTTCTAGTTAGTAGAGTTTTTTATCTTATACCACTTGGCACGTGCCTTAATTCGGCGGAGGCCCTAGTTAATAGCTAGGCACTAATCTGTAAATTCCTTTAGCGTCTATATAGTAGTATAAACTGGCAATACGGCGCGCTATAGATCTAGGGTAAGCTTATTAAAGAGGTCTAATATTAAATCTTCCTAGGGGATTTAAGCCTGTCCGGCTAGGTGTAGAAAGTGGGTCTAGAAAACTAAGAAGGTCTCTATTATTTTTATATTAAGGGCTTTATAGTCAAGGCGGGTGTTCTGTATCTTAAAGGGGTCCTTATAAATGAAAGACAGGTGGTTAATTATCTCTTCTTTAGAGAGGAAGGGGTCTGCTAAGTCCTGGGTATATCGCGGACGTAGATATGTCTGTGCGTCCCCGCTAGTACGGCCGAAGACGTAGGCCATTTTAGCTCGGGTAATAGGGAAGTGGTCTATATTAACTTCGAGCTTATCTTATAGTTAAAGCTTCTAATTGTTAAATATAGGGTCAGTTCCGTTTGTAAGTAATAGGGGGTCCGCAACCTTCGCGGACCGCAACAATACCGATGCTGTACGCTGGGCTAGGGCCTTGAGGACCGTAGCAAGTCTGTCCAATAGGTTAACCTGGGATGCAGGGGTGTCTCTAGTTTTAAGCAGTTCTCATAGCCGTTTAATTTCAGTATTAGCTGCCGCAAGCTCCGCCTAGGGGGTTAAAACATTAATTGTTTCTTTATTTAAGGCGTTTACGGGTCCTATAGCTGCCTTACCTACTACTGTGTTTTGTGGCATAGTAGTAGGGGTGTTAAGTAATTTCCGTTGTTTATTTATTTTCTAGGGGTTCTGGTCCGTGCGTGTCCTGTTCTTTAGGTGGTGTTATATATGTCCTTTTGGTTCTATTTTGTCCTTGGGGTCCTGTTCTGTTCTAGTAATGTCCTTTAGGTCCTTTCCTGTGTCCTTAGTCTGTAGATATATTTAAGTTCCTTTTTAGGAAGAAGAGTAGTGACGAGCTTTGGATAATGTTAGCAACTCAGTTAATTAAGGCACGAGTACGGCAAGAGGGACGCGCAAGCCTGTATAATTGGTAGTCTATAAACAAGGATCCAAAGCTAGAGAAAGGAAAGAAGAAGAACGGAAGCACCGCTTGAAGCTATATACAATCATCTGGTCACGTGATGGCAACTTGCCATTACGTGACGGCAAGTTGCGGCAATCTGAGGCAATCTGACGGCAGTTTGCTAGTGCCGTAACAAGGAGCAGAGCTACCTTATATACAGTTATTACTGCAGGCAGAGCAGTAGGTGTCAGTTAACTATAGTAATATAGTAAGGTATTGTATTTAACTGCAGGTGGAGTAGTAAAGGCCTAGTAGTAGTACGGTACTAGCGACAGTGTTGTTTGGGTGGCAGTACGGTGCTAGCGGCGGGTTCGTGCTCGCAGGTATATTGGCGCGAGACTTGTCTGTTTAGGTAGCAGTATGGTGCTAGCAGCGGGGTTGTATTCTAAGGGGCAAAGCTCTCCTTATATATGGTTATTACGGGATTAGCTGTAGGCAGAGTAGTAAGGGTCTGTTAGTTTAGCTGCAGGCAAAGCAGCAGAGGTTAAGTGTAGTACTATAGGCAGAGCAGTAGAAGTTGATTGTAATGCTGCAGTAGGGTAGTAAAGTATTGGTTTAACTGCGAGAGGTATATTGCAGAGGTTGGGTGGCAGTACGGTGCAAGCGTTAGATGGTAGATAGCAGGCATATCGGCGCTATTGTTGGTTGATTGATCGCAGGCGTATTAGCGCGATCGTTTAGTTGGTGGATCGTACGCATAACGGCATAATTAGTTGGTTGGTTTGCATTTAAATTACGTACGGGTCGCGTTTAAATCGCATTTGTATTGCAGGCGTATTGGCGTAATACTTATTAATTTGTATAGCAGTACGGTGCTAGTAATAGGGTTGTATTTTAGGGAGCAAAACTCTACCTTATATATAGTTATTGCTGTAGGCGGAGTAGTAGAAGTCGGTTAGCTGTAAGCAGAGTAGCAAGTGGTCGATTAGCTACGGGTAGAGTAGTAAGGGTAGTTAGCTGCTGATAAAGCAGCAAGGGTTAATTGGCTGCAGGCAGAGCAGTGGAGGTCTATTATAATAGTAGTACGGTGCAAGCGTTAGGTGGTAATAGTAGGTTAAATATTTGGAGCTTAATCTATTAGTTAGCTGGTAGATTGCTGACATATTGGCATAATTAGTCAGTCGGTTAGACTGTAGGCGTAGTAGTAGTTATTATTAGGTTGGGATAGTAGGTATATTAGCGCTATTGTTGTCTAGTTTGGTAGTAGTATGGTGCTAGTGTTAGGGTTATATTTTAGGGAGCGAAGCTCTACCTTATATATGGTTATTACTGCAGGCGAAGCAGTAGAAGTTAGTAGTAGTGCTATAGGCAGAGCAGTAATAGTTAAATTAGGATTTGCTGTAGGAAGGGTAGTAAGAGTTAGTTAGCTGCAGCAAGGTAGCAAGGTGTTAGTTTAGCTGCAGGCGAAGCAGCGGAGGTTAAGTAGTAGTGCGGTACCAGCGTTAGATGGTAAATAGCAGGCGTATCGGCGCTATTATTGGTTAATTAATTGTAGGTATAACGGCACGATTAGTTAATCGGTTTGCATTTAAATTGTGTTTAAATTGTGTTTGAATTATAGGCGTAACGGCGCAATTATTGTCTAGTTTGTCTAAATTAATTTCGTTGTTAAAGCTTATACAGCTTAGTATTAACCTTGTTGTTAAAGTGTATAAATGCCTAAGGTAAAGCTTGTATAACTTAGTATTGACTATAGTTGTTCCTTAGTATGCGTAGCTTAGTGTTAGTTAAAAAGGATTACTGTAGGCAGAGAAGAAGATGATTGAATAAGGAAGGCAGTTAATTGTTAATGAACTTATACGGTTGTTGTTAAAGCCGTAGTTCGTGTTGCAGGCATATTGGCACGATGGTCGGTCGGGTTTGCGTTTAAATCGTATTTAGGTTGCGTTTGAATCGCATTTAGATCGCAGGCGTAACGGTATAATTAGTCTGTTGGTTTCTTGAGGTCTACCATTAATTAGTAGGTAGTTTAAGACGTTGTTAATTATTTGATTAATTAATATGCCGTTAACTAGTAGAGATGCTGTCGTATTACTAGCCACAGTTAATTAATTGGTTTAAGATATGCTGTTAATCTTAGCATATTTAACCAGTTGTCGTATAAGTAGGGTATTAAGGGAGACGCGCCGATAGGTTGATTCTTGTTAAGGTATTAATTAGTTAAAGTATACTGTTAATTGTAGTATATTTAATAATTTGACAGGAATCGATTAGGGTATTAGTATATAGTCTATTGATATTCTTGTGATTCTTGGAATAGGTTGTAAAACGGTAGACGTGTTTAAGTATTGTTAGGAGATTTAAAGGTACGCTATAGGGTTAGCAGCCGTATTTAAATACTTATATTCGATCAAGGGTATTAATTAAAGACTCGTAGGAATGCTGTTATGATTTAGCATATTAAATCGTTATTAGAGAGGTATTGAAAGAGGTATTAAGAAGGTATGTATTAATATTTTGATTCTTGTTAGGGGGTTAAAGGTATTAAAGAAAGAGTACGCTTTGATATTTGAGCATAGTTGTACGAGGGTAAGCTGTTATGTAGCGTTTGATTTAATGAGATGCTATTAGAGAGCAGATTTGCATATTATTGTTTAAGGAGGACTGCCGTTGAGTGGTAGGCAGTTTAATGGTAGTCAACGAATGGTATTAAGAGGGTACGTATTGATATTTCGGTTCTTGTTGACGACTGGCAAGACGTGCTTTTGTAATGGTAGGCTGTCTTGTTCGTAGAAGGTTGTATAAATGGCTATTGAGAGAAACGCGTCGATAGTTTGTAAGAGGTTGTAGAGATGAATAGGCTCATCTGTAGAGCTATTGGAGAGTGCCATAAATCGGAATGATTCTCCTAATCTGTTCTCCTAATCAAGAGTGCTATAAATTACTTAAATTCTCCCCAGATTCCTAGTACCCCTGTATATAGGATATAGATGTATTCGGCCGTAAGATCGAGGGACTACCTAGGTTAATAGTAAGGTTCGGGTTAATTACGTACGGTGGTTGTTAATAAGAACTTAATGGGTGTCTATAAGGGCGTTTATAGACAAGTTGGAGAGTTGTGTTGTAGGTATATTGGCGCGACAGGTTATTAAGTTTGCATTTGAATTGCGTTCGAATCGCATTCGGATCACAGGTGTAACGGCGCGATTGTTTGGTTGATTAGACTGTAGGCATATCAGCATAGTCGGTAATTAGGTTTGGGGGTTTAGGGTAGTAGTATGGTGCAAGTGTTAAGTCTTTCTTAATCAATTTCGTCTCTCCTTGTACAGCTTAGTATTAATTGGGGTGGTTATCGCAGCGTAGTCTGTGTATCCATTAATGTTGTTTATCGCAGTGTTATGGCTAAGTCTTAATTGACTTTGTTCTTGCAGCCCTAGGGTGAGTCTCAACCGAGGTTGTCTCTGAAGCTTGTATAACTCCGTATCAGTTGAAAAGGTTAGAGGGATGAGATATTCTAAAGCCTTCCTAGGCACGTGTCCTTGGCCATTGAAGTTGGCATTTGATTGTAACCGCAGGAGACCTTCTAGCTGCGTGTCGTTGACGCGTCGAGCTAGGGGTGTTTAACGCGAGTCCTTAAGGACCTATGGAACGGGGGTGGGATATTATTGCCTTCCTAGGCAGTTGTCCTTATTCACAGGAGACCTTCTAGCTGCTTGAATACCGGCTCCCAGTATCAATGATAGCGACTCGACGCGTTGACGACGCGCAGCTAGGGGTGTTTAACGCGAGTTCTCCCGAGAACCTACGGAATGGGGGTGGGATATTATCCAGGCCTTCCTAGGCGAGGGAAAGAGGGAGCTCTAAATAAATGAAGTCCCCCCCGGGTGGGTGAGCTTAGTATAATGTGACGGGCTTATATAAATGCTTCTGAACCAAAGCTTGTAGATTGCTACTATATAAGAATACTAAGCTAAGGAGAAGAAGAAGAGGAAAGGAGGCTCTAGGGGGTAATATACACGCTATGGGCAGACTCCGGATATTGCGCCAAGCCAGCTCAGGGGACGGTGCCCTAGCACCGTCACAAAAATAGTACCGCTAAACGCTTAGGGGGTGTAATTATTAAGAAAGGACGTGCAATAAGAATTGCTACTAATCTACCACATAATCTATAGAACGAGACAGTTAACTATACAGTCTACCTTTAAGATTAAACGCCATAAAAAAGTAATGGATGGAAATCGCTATATAAGAGGTTCTATACCTACCTAGCAAATAGGAGATTAAAAAAACCATAATTAGCGCACCTAAAAGCCTATAGCTGTAGGGCGTATATAATAATATTAAATGCCTAGCTAAAAAAGAAAAGGCTAAATAAGCTAGATCCGCGAGCCCATATTAGCTACCTTATTAGCTATAACTCTACTAATATTTACAGGATCTGGATCCCATATAAGGGTATTATTATCTCTACTAGGGACGTTATCTTTAATAAAAAGACGTTCTTTAACGGTAAGCAAACGGATATCTTAAAGGATCTACACGCCAAATTAGATACGTTAATTAAGAAGATTTAACTCCCTAATACCCTAACTAAGAATAAGGTTCCTCTAGAAGACGATAATAAAGTATTTAAACTATTAATTCAAGAGGAAGACAATGACGTTAATAATAAGCTAGTTTAAGCCTTTAATAAGTTAGCAGATCTTAAGCTTGCAAGAGCTCTTAAAGATGCGTATTATACACCACCTCTTGTAACGGTGCTGGAGCGCGTCACCTGCCATATTCAACCAATTAGGATTTTCCATGCCTGGCATGCAAAATCGCTATTGGCTCGCTTACCACTAGCGCCTTGGCGGCCCTCGCGACATGTCTACCTATTGCCCCTAAACAATTCTTCTTCTTCTTCTTCTCCTTAGCCTAGTATTCTTATATAGTAGCAATCTACAAGCTTTAGTTTAGAAGCATTTATATAAGCCCGTCACATTATACTAAGCTCTCCCTATATTACCTAGGAAGGCCTTAATAATATCCCACCCTAAAAGAAGACCTTTGTCTACAATGACACGTTAATGCGTTATACTTAGACATTAAAAAACTCACACTACCACGCCTAAGAAGGCCCTAATAATATCCCACTTTATAAGCTAGACTGTACTTAACCTATACCCCTAAAAGAACCCTAGAATTAAAACCAAATTATACAATTCTAATAAACTTTAGGAAGCTGACAATGGCACCTAAAGCAAGCTTATCTAAAAGACCTACCTCTACCTAAGAGGAATATAAGATCTAGTTAGGATCAGAAATTAAAGATAATAATAACGTTATAGGTATACACGAGCAGATTTATGCCCTTGCTGCCAATTAGAAGGTTAATTATCTTTAAGCCTAAAGTATATAAGAGACTCTAAAGGAGATCCTAGAAAGCCTTACTGCCTTATAAAACAGCCTAGCCTCCCCTTTATAAAGCCTTAGTTAACCTATTTGCTTAACCAAATATAATATACTAGAGAGTACGGATATAATAATAAAGTAATTAAAGTCCGTCAAGCTCCCTAACCCTCTACTATTGTTAGACGGCATAGACCCGATTTTTAAGAACTAGAGAATCTAAGTGTAAGGAAAGCTTTATATTAACTACAACCATTTCCCCTCTAAAGAAGCTAAAATGCTCTACCTCTTTAGTCGAACTATTAGGGATGCCTAGTAATACCTTTAGGCTAAGTTTAAGGACAAGTTACCTATTCAGTTTATATCTATTAATGAGATAATACAGCATCTAGCTACTATTTATATTAATTTAAATAAAGTACAGGATACCCGTTATAACTATAATCGCCTAATAATAAAATTAAACTAATCCTTTACCAAGTTCTAGACTTAATTCTTATACCTAGTAGGCGAAGGCCAGGTTCCCTCTAAGAACTATTGTTTGGACCTATATAATAAGCTAACGGTCTAACTATAAGAGAAGATCGCGGTAGCCTTAGACGACCTACTAACCTACTAAAAACTCGCAGCCTAATATTTGTTGCTGGATTTAGAACTAAAATAAATTAATACTTATTCTAATTAACTAAAGCGGCTATATAGCGACCGTAACCTATCTGCTATACTAACGGGAGCTAGCGTTAGAAGATAAACTATAACTGCCCTTATACTAAAAGTGGTTATAACTGCCTACCCACAAACCTCGCCTAACCCGCTATATACTATACCTTTAACTAATGCTTATTGCAATACCCTAATTAACCCTACTACGGTTACGTGCTTTAATTACGGAAAGAATAGTTACTTTGCCACGTCCTGCCTAGAGCTAAAGGATATAAGTAATATTAAGGAGATAGAGGAAGAAGAAATATCTAATAAGTTAGAAAAAGAAGAATCCTAAGGAAAGACTCCCCCCTAGGGTATCCTATTAATCTTAAAGAGATTAATCTAAGTTAGCTAATAAGTAGAAAACACTTTATGGTTCTATATATAGTATCTCAAAATGGATATAGAGTTAATATAACCGCCCTTATTAACACTGGAGTAAATAGCTCTACCTTTATAAACACTGCTTATACAAATAATGTTGCTAAGTTTTTAAATATAAATGCTACCTGACTAGAGAAGCCTATTTAAGTAAAAGGCTATAACAGTTAAGCCGGTATGCCGGTTACCTACGTTTTAAAGCTATATATCGCTATTAAGGGATAACACCAGTTTAGTATCCCCTTCTGTATCCTAGACCTAGGGTTATATAATATAATTCTTAGCCGAAAATAGATGTCCTACTTTAATATTTGGCTGAATGTCTAATAAAGACAGTTTGTCTAGCTGGAGAATAGACTAAAGTTACCCTCCTTTATTAGGGAAATTCGTACTAACCATAAGACGTTAGCCACGAAGGCTAATCCTACCTACTAGTAGGATGTTAGGAACCGCGACCTAGCCTTTACCTAAGAAGATGCCCGCCGTAAGGCCGGTAGGAACTCTATACTAACAAGGATACTCCTCTAAAGGACTATAGTTAAGGAGAACTTTACTTATAGAAGTAGAACGGATACTAATATAGATAACTTCTAAATTGTGGAGATCCGGCTAATAGGGAAGAGGACGTACTAATAGGATATAAAAGACAACCTTTAGAAAATGTAATGAGAGCTAAGAGAAGTAAGGATAACGCTAATACCCTAGAAGCCCCTAAGGCTATAGATAACCCTACTATTATATAACACCCCTATAATAGACATTATGGTAATTAGTGCTATAGGTTTCTACTTTAATATATATTAGAAGGATAATGAAGTTTTTACTACTAGTTTATATAAAATTGACCAGATTATTACTAAGAGGGAAGAAGGGCTAATAGAGGAAACTAATAAGGAACTAGTTAAGCGCCTCTTTCCCACTTACCTCTTAAACTATAGAGACGTGTTCTTAAAAGCAGCTTTAGATATACTGCCCCCCTACTAAACCTATAATTATAAGATTTAGTTGGAGACCAATAACTCCCTAGGCTACAGCCCCCTTTACTAGCAAACTATAGAGGAACTAAAGGTAATAAAGTAGTACCTAATTAATAACCTCTATAAAGGGTTTATTGAGCTAAGCTAGGCTCCCTTTACTTCCCCCGTTTTATTTATAAAGAAACCTAATAAAAGCCTTTGTTTCTATATTGACTATTAGAAGCTAAACGCTATTACTTAAAAGGATTAATACCCTCTCCCTTTAATTAATAAAACCCTTATATGTCTAAGCTAGGCTAAAATCTTTACTAAGCTTAATATCCGCTAAGCTTTTTACTAAATTAGGATGGACCCTATATTAGAAGACCTAATAACATTCCATACCCATTACAGGTCTTATAAATATAAAGTCCTTCCTTTTAGACTAATAAATGGGCTAGCTACTTATTAATAGTATATAAATAATGTTCTTTTTAATTACCTTAACAAATTCTATACGGTATACTTAGATAACGAACTAGAGCACTAAGTTTATATTAAGAAGGTCCTAGAGAGACTACGGAATGTAGGCCTACAAGTTAATATTAAAAAAATGCGAATTTGGAGTAAAACGTATAAAATACCTTAGGTTTATTATTAGTATAGAAGGAATTAAAGTTAACCTAGAGAAGGTTAAGGTAATCCGTAACTAGAAACCCCCTTATACTATAAAAGGAGTCTAGTCCTTCCTTAGCTTTTGTAATTTCTACTATTAGTTTATCCGTAACTACGGAGTTATAGCTAAGCCTCTTATATAACTAACTAAGAACGACACGTCTTTTATCTTTAATAATAACTGTATAAAAGCCTTTAAGGAGTTAAAGGACTAACTTGTCTTCTCCTTAATTCTTTATCACTATAACCCAGACCTTAAATTAATACTAGAAACGGATGCCTTTAATAGGGTAATAGCGGGAGTCCTTTTACAGCTATACCTAGATGGTAAATAATACCCTATTACGTTCTTTTTAAAAACAATAGCCCTAGCTAAGTGTAACTATAAAGTATATAATAAGGAAATGTTGGCTATTATACAATTATTGTTCTAGTGGCGTGCAGAGCTTAAAAGTATAGACTCTTAGATTAAGGTTTATACCAATTATAAAGCCCTTAAGTATTTTATAATAATAAAACAACTTACCAGTTAATAGGCCTAGTGGGCTAAAATACTCTCTTAATTCTTCTTTATGATTATATACCGCCTTAGTAGGTAAAATGCTAAAGCTAATACCCTAACCTAAAGAGAACAGGACGTGGGTCCATAAGATAAGTTAAAGGCTTAGTACTAGACACGCGCCCTCCTCTGTACTAAATAGCTCGACCTATATATCCTTAAGGAACTAAGCTCTAAATAGAATAAGGTAGTACCTATAAAAGGAGAGACCCTAGATAAACTAATAGGACTAATTAATTGCATTCTAACCGCGAACCGCACAGCCAAATCCCTAAAAGCCCTCCGCGATTAAGCTATAGGGGGTAACCCTAATTTAGAAATAGAAGACGGACTACTTCTATACTAAGAACGGCTTATAGTTCTAGATATTAATAACCTATAAATAGAGCTAATCCGTGAAGCCTACTGTTAAGTCTCTATAGTATACCCTAGTTGAGATAAGACCTACTAACTACTATTGCCTTGTTACTATTGGCAAGGACTCCTATCTAATATAGAATGATTTATTAGAAATTGTTATACTTATAAACGTGCAAATACCCCTAGGGACTAAACTCCTAGATAGCTGTAACTACTGCTAGTCCCTAAACGCCCTTAGTAATATATTATAATGGACTTTAAATTATTCCTAAAGGACAAACATGGCTATAATATGGCCTTTATAGTAGTTAACTAACTAAGTAAGCAAGCCGTTTTCCTCCCTTGCTTTAAGACTATAACTATAAAGGACATAGCCTATATATACATTAACAATATCTACTAGATCTATAGCGCTCTTAAGTTAATTATCTCTAATTATGGACCCTAGTTTATATTGGACTTCTGGAATAAATTCTGCCGTATCCTTAGGATTAAAATTAAGCTCTCTACTATATTTTACCTTTAGACTAATAGCCAAACCAAGATTATAAAATAGTACCTTAACCAGTAACTTCGCCCCTTTATTAACTACTACTAGAATAACTAGTTGGAACTACTACCTATAATAAACTACGCACAGCTCACACTCCCTTATAATAGTATAGGAATGTCGCCATTTAAGTTACTCTATAGATATAGGCCATGAACATCCTTTAATTGGGATAGACCTATAGGACCTATAACAGCCCGCGAACGCCTTAGCTATAAGGAGGCCTAGATATTCGCTAAGAGAATATATAGGGCCTAGGAGACTGCCTAAGCAATTATAAAAAGGGTATAGGAGAAGAAAGAGGCTGATGTAAACTAATACTGCCAAGAGGTAGACTTCCACGTAGGAGATAAGGTATAGGTGTTAATAAAGAACTAGAAAACCTAGAGGCCGAGCCACAAGCTAGACCACTAAATGGCTAGCCCCTATAAAATCCCTAAGAAGGTAGGGCACTCTTTTAAGGTTAAGCTACCAGAGTTAATAAAGATCTACCCTATCTTCTCTCTAGGCTGACTGCGGAAGGCCGCGGACGACCTATTGCCTGGACAGTATAACGACCCCCCACCACCAATTTAGATTATAGAGGACGAAGAATAGGAAATTAAAGAGATCTTAGCAGTAAAGAAGGACCGTAGTACCTTAAAATACTGTGTGAGCTGGGTAGGCCATAACAAAGATCTAGAATGGTACCCCACATCCAATTTTAAGTACTCTCCCTATAGGCTATAAGATTTCCACCTAGCCTACCTAGACCTCCCTAAACCACCATATAAGTTAGATAGCTGGGTTAAATGCTAAGAAGAGGGGTTAAATAACTATAATAATTTAGATAATAACAAAGAACTCAGACAAAGCCTAAGGGCAGGCTTTTTTGGGAAGGGGGGGTGATGTGACGGTGCTAGAGCGCGTTACCTGCCATATTTAACCAATTAGGATTTTCCATGCCCGGCATACAAAATCGCTATTGGCTCGCTTACCACTAGCGCCTTGGCGGCCCTTACGACATGTCTACCTACTGCCCCTGAACGATTCTTCTTCTTCTTCTTCTCCTTAGCTTAGTATTCTTGTATGGTAGCAATCTACAAGCTTCGGTTTAGAAGCATTTATACGAGCCCGTCACACCTCTAATAAAAGAAGACAAAGAATCTCTATATGCCTTTTACGTTAAGTATTCTACGAAGTTAGATACTGATCAGGACACTATTAACCAAGTAGGAGATAGGTTTTACACTTAGGGGGTATTTAATAACTTGGTTAAAGACTTATTTAAGGAAGCCGGCGATAATAAGTTTAAAGACTTTATTACCAAAAGGATTACCTTAGCCTATTAAGGCGCCTTCTTAGCAGGAAGGAAGTTTAACCTTAATAGTCGACTTAACAACATCGATCCGCGACCTCAATACGCACCCTCTTTGAGATCAGTTCTAAGAGGCTCAACAAGCCCACCTACAATCTCATCATCAAATGAGGTCATTTTAAGAAACAGACAAGAAGTATGCAAAGGGACAGCAGATCCTTGGCTTAATGTGGGTATTCGTCTACAAGACGGATAAGTACGGGTTCCTTTAGAAATGCAAGGCACGCTTAGTAGTATACGGAAATTAATAGGCCCCAGGAGACCTACCTATAAGAGCTACTACATTAGCGAGTATAACCTTCCGGACCCTAATAGCGATCACCACAAAATTCAACCTAGAGATGACGTAGATAGATGCAGTTAACGTATTTATCTATTGCGATCTCAACGAGGTTGTCTATATAAAGCTACCGCTAGGGTCAGACTTGCTAATAAACAAACAATTCAAACCATGGATCTTCGGTTTGGTTGATTGGATATTTTAAAGCTTCAAGCTTGTTTGTTTCGTTTGGTTGATCAAACTAGCAAACGGTTTGGATAGATTTGACTGTTTGGATAGATTTATATACATTTTTGCGCAACGGTAAGAGGATCTAGGCGCTCTACGCTACAATCTAGTGATAGGCGTTTGGTGTTATAATGCTCGCACTAAGCTTAAAAGTCAAAAGGGAACAAAATCAATCACCCCTAGTATTAACAACAGTAAGGTCTAATTCTATTAATCTAAAGCGGCAAATCTGTTGATATTAGTTACTATAATGATATCTAAACGTTATATAAGAATAGCTTACTGTAGTGTGGACAGTGCTGCCAACAATCAAATATCCTAATTGATTGGCGGGATATTTGATTGATTGACGCACGGGCCGTATTTGATTGAAGCTAGCCTGATTAACGGCTGATTTAATTAAACTTCCAATCAATTATTTGGCCAGGAGGTTGTCCTAGCAACATGCCGCAATACAGTGGCAGAAAGAACATAAAGTAAGATATTAAGCTTATTAATTGCAGGAATTTGCAGGAATTTGCAGGAATTTGCTTTAATCTACAAGATCTGCTTTTAGCCAGTGCCTCTGAATAAAGTTATTATATAAGATAATGGTGGGTAATTTACCTCAGTAAGCTTAGACGTAATTCTATTGGTGTAGATTTTTAATTGGTCCGCAAGCTGTCTGCGTACGAAGGCTCTGCACGAAGCTCTGAACGAAAATCTACGTACGGAGGCTCTGCACGAAACTCTGCACGAAGCTCTGCGTACGGAGGCTCTGCACGAAGCTCTGCACGAAGCTCTGCGTACGGAGGCTCTGCACGAAGCTCGCACGAAGCTCTGCGTACGGAGGCTCTGCACGAGGCTCTGCACGAGGCTCTGCACGAGGCTCTGCACGAGGCTCTGCACGAAGCTCTGCACGAGGCTCTGCACGAAGCTCTGCACGAGGCTCTGCACGAAGCTCTGCACGAAGCTCTGCGTACGGAGGCTCTGCGCGAAGCTTTACACGAAGCTCTGCACAAAGATTTTATATAGAGCCTCCGTAGTAGAGCCGTCGTACGCAGAGCTGTCTTGC